>Ga0207422_1000218_pt1 | contig 220955 bp, 192 predicted proteins | sample MarCyaLeptolynsp_FD_187757 | JGI IMG/M metagenome (GOLD analysis project Ga0207422, IMG submission 187757) | Marine cyanobacterial communities from Panama - species 1 Leptolyngbya sp. (SPAdes) | ecosystem: Environmental > Aquatic > Marine > Unclassified | place: Panama: Panama City | collected... | reverse complement strand
TTTTGCCGGACTGGTGGCTATGGCGAGGCGCCTGCACACCATCCCATCCCGAACTGGAACGTGAAACGCCTCAGCGCCGATGGTACTCCGTCTTAAGGCGTGGGAGAGTAGGTCGCTGCCAGTCCTGTTGAACGCAGATTGAAATGATTATTGAAATCGTCAGTTTCCTGACGGTTCCCTCCGAAACGGTTGTCACAGTTTCAAAAGGGCGTATCTTGCGTGTGTAAGTCGCCCTTTTTTATTGATCTGTCGTATGACAGTTCAATGACTTCAATTGACGCGGGGTGGAGCAGCCCCGCCCGCGACGCCCGCAGGGTCAATAACCCGAGGACGCGCAAAACAAAAAGCGCTCCGGGCTGTATATATCCGGCCCGTCTTCTTGGTGACGCGGGGTGGAGCAGCCCGGTAGCTCGTCAGGCTCATAACCTGAAGGTCGCAGGTTCAAATCCTGCCCCCGCAACCAATTCAAAAAAGGCCCCGCCATAGTGCGGGGCCTTTTTGTTTTCAGGGTCATAGAAGTTCCGCCCGTCATCCTCGCGCGTTTTGCGTTGATTTGGCACCCGAATGGACCAATTCCCGATTCCGTCGCATATAGGCTTCTTTAACGTTGATCGGTTAATCCTATTATCAATAGCTTTTAAAGAGGAAAATTCTATCAATAGTTGAGTGTATCTCGGGGGACACGCACATGACAAATGCCGGAAAATCCTTTCTGTTTGCGACAACAGCCATTTTTGCGCTTGGGAATTCGGGTGCTGTGCTCGCAGACGGTGACGCGCTCGCAGATCTTCAGCGCCAAATCTTATTGCTGCAATCGCAACTCGACGAAATAAAAGCCGCGAGCGATTGCTGCGACCACAAAGTCAAATTCAAAGCCTTTCCGGAAATCTCAAGCGGGGATTGGAGTGCAAAAGTGCGGGGGCGCTTGATGCTCGATTGGGCCACCGTCGACGGTGATGCGGCAGTTCTTCCCGGTGAAGACGATTACATCGAGAATGCGATCGAGGCCCGTCGTGCACGCCTGGGCATCGAAGGCAAAATGCCGATGAAAACGGCCTACAAACTGGATGTGTTTTATAATGCCGCGGACTCCGACATCACGATTGAAGACGCCTATCTGCAGTGGAAGACGCCGGCCGGCAAGTTGACTGCCGGTCAGCATAAGCCGCCTGTGTCTCTCGAAAAGCAGACAGATTCAATTCATACCACATTCATGGAGCGGGCGGCCTTCACCGATGCCTTCGGCATGAAACGCCGGGTCGGTGTCTCGATCAATCCGTCGGGTGACAATTGGAGCGTCAAGGCGGGCGTGTTCGGCGCCAATCTGGAAAAAGAATATTCCAATGAAGGCTATATGCTTGCCCTTCGCGGCACATATGCGCCGGTTAATGAAAAGGATCGCGTCATTCACGTCGGCGCATCGGTCAATCACGAAGACCTTGAGGACTCGTCCGGCAAGTTTAAAGCGTATCAACGGCCTCAGGTGCATCAAGAACAACGCTTTCTCAACACTTGGGACGTGACGGCCGATTCTGTTCTGAATTACGGAGCCGAAGGCGCCGTGGTCTTTGGGCCCTTCTCGGCGCAAGCTGAATATTCAAAGTTGGAACTTGATACCCCGTCCGGCAGCGATCCGGAATTGGAAGGCTACTATGTCGACTTGAGCTGGTTCCTGACCGGCGAGTCCCGCAAATACAAAGCCTCAAAGGGTGCGTTTGGCCGCGTCACTCCAAAAGCCATGGTCGGCGACGGCGGCTGGGGCGCATGGCAAGTCGCTTTGCGCTATGACCATTTGGACCTGACGGATGTGAACCCGGAAAATATGGGTCCGCTGACACCTGGCACGGGCGGAGAGCAAGACGCCATTATCGCAGGCGTGAATTGGTACTTGAACAAATACGTCAAACTCATGGCCAATTACTCACATGTCGACATTAAAGACAGTGAACAAAATTACGAAATTACCGGTGTGACGGATAATGAAATCAATGCCTTCCAACTGCGGGCACAAGTTGACTGGTAAAGGATCTGGCGAAAAAGTTTTCAGCTTGTTTGAGGGAACAAAATGAAAATGTTGAATTCGACTCTTATAAAGATAAATGGAAAGATCTCCGTCGCGCAGAAGCTGATGTTGATCGTGGGGTTGTGTATCGGTTTCACGGCTATTGTTGCCGGCACCGGGATTTACCAACTGGCCAGTATCGGTAGCGAAATTGAGTCTATTGCGGAGCAAGATATTCCGTTGACGAATGTGGTGAGTGAAATCACCGTTGGTCAGTTGGAACAATCCGTGCTGCTGGAGCGTATCATGGGGCTGGGGGGCGTTGTGCCTGAAAACCGTTTAGCGGTATTGCTGGAGGCCGAGGCGGGATTCGAGGATTACGCCAAAAAGGTTGACGCCCAGATCAAGCATGGCGAAGCCTTGGCGGAAGACGCTATTCTCCATGCACATACTGACGAACAAAGAGCCGAGTTCGAAATAGTCTTGCACGCGCTCGAAAAAATCGAAAAAGAGCACAAGACATATGATGACCACGCTTTAGAGATCATCGACTTGATCAATGCGGGCAGGGTGTCTGAAGCCGGTAAAAAGGCCGCACGGATCCAGAAAGAGCAGTATGAACTCAATCACGAGTTGGAAGAGCTATTGTTCGAAATTGAAACCTTTACGCTGGCCGCTGCCGTGACCGCGGAAGAGCATGAAAAGTTCGCCGTCAAACTGATGATCGGTATTTCGATCGTCAGCGCGCTGTTGGGTTTCGGCCTTTCGTCCTTTGTGATGCGGCGCAGTGTGGCCCAGCCTTTGTCGGCCGTCGTGAGTGCATTGAACAGATTGGCCGAAGGTGACACCGGCGCGAGTGTGGATGTGCGCAACGACGACGAGATCGGTCAGGTGGCCAAAGCATTCCTGGTCTTCAAAGAAAAGAGTGTGGAAATGCAACGCTTGGAAGCGGAAAAAGCTGAGGCCGAAAAGCGGGCAGAAGAAGAGCGACGCCGCAGCACAGCGGAGTTGGCGGACAATTTGGAGAATAGCGTCAAAGGCGTGGTCGACGGCCTCGCTTCGGCCGCGTCGGAAATGGAAGTGTCGGCACAGACCGTTGCGTCCGCGTCCGAAGAAACAGGCCAGCAAGCCGCCAACGTGGCTGCTGCGTCCGAGCAAGCGACCTCCAACGTTAAAACGGTGGCCTCCGCCGCCGAAGAGCTCTCCAGTTCCATTCAGGAAATCAGCCGGCAGATTACACAAGCGACGCAGACAACCAGTAAAGCCTCCGCGCGGGCCGAACACACCAATGAGACGGTCAAAGGACTCGCCGAAGGCGCCAGTCGGATCGGCGAGGTGGTCGATATTATCCAAGATGTTGCAGAGCAAACCAATCTGCTGGCCTTGAATGCCACGATTGAAGCGGCTCGTGCAGGCGATGCCGGCAAGGGTTTCGCTGTGGTTGCCGCCGAGGTGAAATCTCTAGCCAACCAGACGGCCAAAGCTACTGAACAGATTATTCAGCAGATCACGAATATGCAGAATGTCACCGACGACACGGTCAAGGCGACGGAGGATGTCGTTCTGGCCATGGGAGAGATCAGCGAAGTCACCTCCGCAATTGCAGCTGCGATGGAGGAACAGAACTCAGCCACGGAAGAGATTGCCCGCAACGTGCAGCAAGCTGCTACCGGCACGCAAGAAGTCTCATCTAATATTGTCGGCGTGAACCAGGCGGCCGGCGAGTCCAGTACAGCTGCCGGCGAAATGGTCCAAGTGGTTGGTCAGATGTCCAAACAATCGGACACGCTGCGCGATGAAATCAATAAATTCTTAGGCAGCATTCGCGCGGCCTGAGACTACGCCGCCGCCTTCTCTCCCACATAAAATCCGGGGCGGAATAGCTTCATGGTGATGGCACCGACTCCGGCCAAGACCAGTGCCAACACAAACAGCCAGCCGAAAAACGGGATCAAGGCGATGGCGCCGACGAGGAGGGCGCCGGTGCCGGCGGCGATCACCCGCGCGCCAAAGCTGTCCGGTTCGGCGCGGCCCATGAGCTTTAACATGCCGACGCCGAAGGCATAGACCGCCACGACATAGCCGGCGAACCCAAGCGCAAGCGCGATAAAGAGCGAGACCGGCAGCAATAGAAGCCCGATGAGCGTTGCGGCAAAGACGATGGCCGATCCGATGGCCGCGGATTCCGCCAGAAAGCCGAACCAAAGATTGCGGATCGGTTGGCCGAGCAAATTGCGGCGAAGATTGGCGAGGCTCTTGGGAAAAAAGGCCGCAACCAAAGAGGCCAAGACGGCAATGGTCAGAGCACCGAGCAAATAGGACCCAAGCAGCGTCTGCCACGTTTCTTGTGTGAGGGACGCGCGCATGTCGTCCCATTCATCAATCGACCGGCGCTCAATTCTCTCGACCGGTGCAATGGTTTCCGGAACTTCGAGTGTGCCGATCTCTTCTTCGAACACAATGAATTGTCCGTCGACCCGCACGTCTTCGGCAAAGTTGACGGTTTCGGCGGCGAGATACACATCACCGGTAAAGACGCTCTCCATCCGGACCTCTTCCCCGGCAAGGAGCGCGTAGCCACCGACCGGCCCGTCCACCGTGATGGACCCGGCCGCTGCGATCAGATCGCCGCCGACCGCGCCGACCGTGATATCGCTGCCGGCCAATGTCGCATCCCCCGCGATACGCCCTTGGAGGATGATATCCATCGCTGCCACATAGGCGTTACCCCCGATCGCACCACTCACCTCTATGCGCCGGCCCGCAAGATGTCCGGATCCTTGAATGTCACTCTTGACCTCCACCTTGGAACCCGCGGCGAAGAGGTCATCAATCCCCGCCTCATCAACCACCACAATGTCTCCGCGCATGAATCTGTCGCTGCCGATCTGTGTTACGGCGCTTTGATCTTGTGCCCATGCGGGGAGACAAAGAAGCGTCAGGAGGAATGCTGTTGTCGGGAGTTTGCGCACCATGGGATGTTTCCTTCCGTGCAGACTGCGACCGGTTTGAAGCAAAGTGAGGTTGTTTTACACAGACGCGCTGGGCGGACCTTGATCTTGGTCAATTGGTCCGCCAACGCGCGAATTGCGGCCAATTTCCCTAACCTGAAGATGCCGGAGAACGGGCCCTCGCCATCAAAAAAAGCGCCGCAATTTTCTGCGGCGCTTTGAGAAGTGGAGTGTAGTAGGGGTAGATATGGCTCTTTGTTTATCTGTTATGAGCCATAGGCTTGGGTAATTGGGTGCATCTGCATAGCTAGCTGTTCGATGATTCAAACTTAAAAAACCAATTGTCGCCGGGCTGCGGGAGCACAGCGTAGTCTCCCTGACAATGGGTTCTCCATCGCGCCCCGCCCCTCAGCCGATCACGTGCTCAAATCTTCAGGAAATTCCCGCTGATTTCGAGAGCTAATCTGCGGGTGGCGGGGCCAGCTCTGCCAACGGCAAGATCCTTCGCGCGCAGGCGGATGCGCGGACCAATACACACAAAGCAAAAAAAAGAGGCGCCGCAATCTCTGCGGCGCCTGAGAGTCTAGTGTGGGGACCGTTATGTCTCTTTGTCTGTCCCTTATGAGCCCTGAGTGCGAGAAAGGTGACGCTTGTGATTAGGCGTGTGACTCATTCCCGTTCCGGCGTCTGCGTAAAAGTCCAAAGCCGATGAGCCCGGCGCTCAGCAAGCCAAAGGTTGCCGGTTCCGGGACAGTGCGAAAGGTCACATCGTCGATGCCGAGCCAGATTTGATTCTCCAGCACATTTGGATCGGGGTCCAGACGGAGGACCACCTCGGACAACCAGGTATCCGTTGTAAACCCAATATACTCAACACTCTCATTGCTGATGTTGTTGAGGCTTTGTGGCTCAATGGTTTCCGAATCGACGATCAGAGAAACGGATCCCAAGGCGACTTGTCCGACAAGAAACAAACCGAAGGCATCTACCCCGGTGTTAAAGCTGAAGACCAGTTCCGCAAACGGCTCGCCATCCCCGTTTTCGCAAAATTCGAGGCGTGTACTTCCGCCCGGCGTGACTTGGAAACCGCCGATCGTGCAATCAAATATATCGTTGAGACCGATATCTTCGTCTCCGGGGCCTGGGACCGGGTCATTTGTTCTGATTGTCATGTGAGGCGCGGCGAGCTGAGACGGTGTCAGCCTTTGGCCGACAATTTCACTGTTCGGCAGACCTGTGCTTTCGAAATCGACCGTGTGCACTTGATTGGTGCCGATCGCATTGCGGAAACGTGTCTCAGCGTCGACGGCATTCGTCGCTGTGGCCCTATTGGTCGCCTTAGGGTCGCCGCCGATATAGGTGTCAATAATGCCGGCGGAGGCCGACGTGGACAAGAGTATCGCAGCCGCGGCGCCGATACTCATGGATGCCAATTTGGAAACTCTCATTATAGCTGCTCCTTTGTGTTGGTTGGATTTTGGTTAAATGGGTAGTGTTGCGCCCTGATGGTGGCGCTTGGTGCCGAGCCGAGCTTGGATAACGCCCAGGCGAAAAGCTTGCTGGTGTCACGCGCGGGTGCGATCCGGGTGACCGTAAAGTCTGCCGCTTGAATTTCGAACCGCAGCTGATCATCGCCCGGACCTGTCACGCAGCCCGGATAGTTGACGGCGCCACGGTTGAGGGCATTGACGGACGTATTGGCCTCATGACTCCGTAAAATCCGGATCAATCGATCCGCATCGGGCAACGAAATATCTGGGATCAACGTGTCAATGTCGGCCGCATCCGGAAACAGGCAAAGCGCGGCAACTTGCGGCATATCGCCGTCTATGGACAGCGGTCCGATGGGTTCGACGCTGCGGAATGTGATGTTGACCTTATCCGTATTCGTCCCGTTGGGGTTTTTGGGAGTCACCAGAATGAACAGGTCTGACGTGATGACGTGACCGTCTATGTCGAACCGCAGCGATCCAGCCTTGTCATATTGACCCCGAAAGACGACGGCAGGATCGGCCAGCGCATTCGGGTTATAGATGATCGTTCCGGAAATAGGACTGCCGACCGCGATGGGGCCGACGCCTTGAAGCCGCAAACTCGATTGCGTTACGACGGTACTGAAATCCATCTGGATCAATGCCGCGGATGCCGGCGTTGACGCGAAACACCGATCCCAAAGCGCTGCCAAACGATCCCGTATCATGATCGCAACTCCAACGCCAATCGGGCGGTGTCTTGTGCTCGTGTTCGAACACGGATAAGCGCCGTCTCCGACCCGGTTTTTTCACATGATTTAGGCATGCCTGCGACCCCCGCTAAGTTACCTAAATTTACAAATCAGTTGGTCTGGAGGGTGTGGCGGCCGCTATGCATTATCGGTGGCGAGACCCCGCCGTCATTGGCCCAACCCAGTACCCATCAGACCTTGAGATATTGGAAAAGATTCCGGTGTGTTGCGACGGCCAATCTGCAAACGGACGACGTGGATCTGCAAGTGGCAAAGAAGACCCGTTGGTTTGCCGCCTCTGCGGGTGCTTTCTCGTGGTCAGCCGCCGGGTATGTGCAGGACTTGTTTCAAGTGGCGCTCGCGTGATGGGAGCTGGTGCGGAGACTCCATCCGCATGCGTTCAAAGTTATATAATTTAGCTAAACGGAATTGCTTCTCTCGATGGATATGCCGCGCTAGGGTTACGTTGAAATCAGACAGTGGACTGACGATGGTCGATACTGTCTTTTAACAAACGATGTTGTCTAATACGTAAGGGCCGGGGGGTGATCTGAAAAATGACTTGGCGTATTTGGGTTTTGTTCGGCATCGTTTTCGGTCTTTTGCTGTTGCCGGCGGAGACGGGCACTGAGAGCGAAAACAGCCATCCGCTTGCATTGAGCTGGGCCAATTCGCTTGTTGATGTGTGCCCCGCTGCGCCCGGCGATTTAGCGCCGCCCGACTTCTTGTCCTCCACATGTAACGTGGTCTCAATGGAGCGTCTCGAATCCGTTGGTGATGTCTTCTGGGTCCGTGTTTCGTTTCCGTCATCGCAGGCCTTAAACGCACTCAAGGAACCTCTCGGGCTATCTGTCGTCGGGCATTCGGCGCGAACGTACGTCCTGAACGGAAATCCCATAGGCGCGGCAGGTGCGCCTGGCTTCTCGAAAGAAGAGGAGGAACCGGGCCGGCTCGAAGACATTCTCTATCTGCCCGAGGAGTCGCTGAGAGATGGTGACCAAGAGCTTGTCATGCTCATGTCTTGCCATCACCGGCGCGACGCGCGTGCCCGATGTCTCGATACGGCTTACCTGGCCAACTATGCCTATATGAACGCCTACGGTCTGACGGAGAATTTGTCCAAGCTGATGCTTTTTAGCGTTTTGATTGTCGGTTGCATTTTCTTCGCGGCCATGACGATCCGGGGGTCCGATCGGGTCGGGTCTACATTCTTAAGCCTCATATGCGGCGTGGCTTGTCTTGTGAGCATATTGAAATGCCTGCATTTTCTCACCTCGTTTGCTTACCCTGTTGAGCATATGCGTCTTACAGCTATTGCGCTGTGCTCATTTTTGGTCGGCGTTTTCTGCGCCAGCTTTGTTTTGAGCCGTTTTTCCGACCAAAAGTTTTTCGCGATCATGGCGGTGGCCAGTGTGTTTTCGATCGCGCCCATCGCGGGCACCAATGATCTGGAATTTGCGGCGACGTTTGGCCTGGCGACACCCATTTTTACGGCAGCTCTGTTTACAACAGGTTGGGCCGTGGCAGGTCGCGCCTATACACTGCAATATGCCGCTTTGCTTTGGCTCATTCTGACGATCATGGCTTGGCAAAACGGTGATATTCTCATTCAGTCCGCCTTTTATGCGGTCATCAGCACCGTCACATTTTTCTTCGTCAATTATACCGGCCTTCTAGACAGACGGTCGGATCTGGATGCAAAAACCAAAAAGCTGGAACATGCGTTGCAGAATGTTCAAGCGGAACTTGCGGCAACCCAGGATGACGCGGATCCCGGCGCGGATGAACAGGTCATGGTCAAACTCTCCGGCCGGACGCAATATGTCCGTGTCGGCTCGATCTCCCATTGCAACGGGGCTCGAGACTATGTCGAGCTGTGCTTTGTCGACGGGCAGGAGATCTTGCATAGCGGCAGTCTGCAAGAATTAGAAAAGACCCTGCCAGAGATCTTCATACGGGTTCATCGATCCCATATCGTGAATGTCCATCAAATTCAGGCTTTGTGGCGGCAGTCCAATGGCAGCGGCATTCTGAAAATGTGCAATGGCAGCGAGATTGCCGTCAGCCGCCGCATTATGCCGAATATCAAAGGTCTCTTGGATAAAGGCGGTGTACCGGTGCTCGCGTCAAATATCGGCGCGATGGATCTCAAAGATGGTGCATCGGTTTAGACCCTTGGCGCAGCTTCCATTGGTCGCGCAAGCGTTTCGTCTCAGTGCGGCCGTTCAGCCAGTTTGGGTGGTTTTGTAAAAAGCCGCAGCGCCTTTTCCAATAAAAGTGCACCCACCAAAATGATGACAATAAAGATGAAGCGTGTCCAAATAAAAGACGCGATCGCGATCACCACGATCATTAAGAGCCAGACGGATCTTAAATCCGTTCGGACGATTTGCCAGGCGCTGACATTCGAGATTTTGTCGGTCTTGTCTTGCGCGTCAGGCGCGGTGGCGGACCCGGTCCGTTGCAGCAGGCCCTTGCCTTGAATTGCGGTGTCGAACAAGACGAAATAGGCAAAGATCAGCGGAGTGACAAAGGCGAAGGGCACCAGCAGGACCGCAAAAATCGCATGGCGTGTTTTGAGCAATTCACTGCGTTCAAAGGCCCACATTTGTGCAGGATCTTCCGTCAAGAATGTCCAGATGGCTTGAAGCGACGTTAAGCTGCCCAACTGCCCAAGCTGATAAAACTCAACCATCGAGCTTGCTTCCGGGACGCGCCAATAGATGTTCTGCATTTGACCGGTATAGAGAGTAATCACGGCGATCAGCGCACACCAGGACATACGCACGAATGTCTCTGTGAACAGCTCAAAGCCGGCGGTTGGGTTTTCTGCGTTGGGCGCCGGCAAGATTGTTATGCCCATCGCTTCCAGAGACGGGCGGGAGTAGAACGAGCCGAAGAACACAAATTGGAAAAATGAAAAGAAGCCAATGGCGCCGCCGACAACCGGGGTCGTCAAGTAAACCACGCTGGCGAAAACGCCGCTGATAGCTCTGTTCGTGGAGCCGTCTTGATAGAGGGCGGAAATCGACCAATCGAGATCAATACCGGCATTGAAAAGATTGCAGGGATAGTCGGCAGCAAATCTCAGGCCCGGGCAGATTTCGTAAATCGGTTCTTCGGCCATCAGCGGGCGCAGAACCGCGTCGTAAAAATCGTGGAACATGACGGCCACAGCCAAAAGGGCAAAGCAGACCCCAAAAGCGGCGCTGAGGCCCATGTGTTTGCGCCAAGCCGCCAAAAAGTCTGCTCTAGCGTAGGGTTTGCTTGGTTCGTTTCTGCGGCGGACCATGCCGGTCGCGGCCAATTTCTCCGCCAGCTGCTCCATAGCCGATCGCGCGCGGATCAGCGTGAACATAAGTGCGGGCAGCAGAACAAGTGAGACGGCCCAAACGTTGAGGGCAAACGCATAGCCAACGTCTTTCGGTTGGGTGAAGCCGTCAATTATATTGCCGTCAGCAAGCCGGCCGTCGAACGGCAAAACGCTGATGCCGAGAAAAAAACTGAAGAGCAAGAGCAATGCGCCAATGGCGATCCACAAGATCGCAATGGCGCCGGCATGTCTATTGAGATCAAGAAAGGCTTGGTCGACCCACGCCAAGCGCCTTACGCCACCTTTCAATTCGATCTTTGTCATGATGGTTATCGGTAGATGAACGCTGCCGACGCTGTCAATATGTCACAAAGGACCCGGAGTTTGTTTTGGGCATTGGTTGCCGCACAACTTTAGTCAAGTGAATTCACCTCTTGTGAAAAGATCTTTGGTCTTGCGCGAACTGAACCCGTGTTGTTTCGTGACGTCGACTTTGACGATACATCCACTTGTCATCCTCGCATCTATTGCGAGGATCCACAAAACTTGGCAGCTAGTTTCAACTGTCCGTGGATGCTCGGAACATGTCCGAGCATGAAGTTTGTTTGATTGAGAACCGTGCTGTCGGGACTTGACGCGGAGTTTTCTAAGGCTGCAATGGTGATGTATCGCGCGACCCATAGCGCTGATAGATGGCGGCGGCCACAACAAAGAGTCCTGCCAGGGTCAACCACAATGTCGCCGGGACCGGTACCGGTCTGGCTTCCCGGGATGACGTCCAGAGGCGATTGTAAGAATACTCAAAATTGTCGAACAGCACGCCGTCAAGATTACCCCCACCGAAAGGGTCATCGGAAAAATTAAAAGAGCTGAGCGTTCCGGACGTCAATACAAAACCGAAAAAGCCGCTTGACCTGGGAGTGCCGATATCAAACAGCGTTCCGTTCAAATTGATTTGGAAAAAATCACGAGACCAATCCGTATTGGTGAAGTCAAATCCAAATGCCGTTACACCTTCATCGAAGGTAATGGTGAAGAGGGGATTGGTCAGGGAAAAGTTTCCGTCGAAATAAAGACCACCGCCAGGTGTGATGGATTGTTCGCCCGTGCGGCCGAACCGGCCTGTATAGGTCTGGGTCGAGAAATCGCCGAAGTCGTTAACACTTGGTAACAATCCGGCAGTGTCCCCATCGAAGTCATAGGTCTGGGTTGATCCGGATGCCGCTTGAAATAGGGCGCGGTCGGAGAAGGTGATGACCGTTGCTTGCGCGCTGAACACAGCAAACACATTCACCAAAAGCAATGTAAGACCCAATTTCATCATTTTCTGCCTCGCTCACTGATTTCGGAGCGTACAGAAAAGCGTTTAAGAATGGCTTTACGGATTAACCTGTTGAGCGATCGAGGTCTTGGCGCCGATCGTAGAATTTTGCAAGTTGCTGAAAGGACTTGCTTTCCAGCCAATTTGTCACGAAGGCTCAGGGCGTTACGCGCTGCCTGTTTGCCTGGCAATCACGCCGAATGTTGTGTCGTCCGCCTTATCTGCGCCAAAACCGTCCAGAATATCGACCAGTTCAAATCCGTTGGCCTTGAGTTCCGATGCGATGCTCTCCGGGGTGTAATACTGCATCCAATTGTAAATTTCCCATGTGTCGTGTTCCTCGATGATGACAAAGTGATCGAGGGAGATGTTTTGATCCTCGTAACGATAGGCATTGTGGAAGGCAAAATAGTCTTTTTCCGACCAGAACCCATCCATGTAGTTATGTCCAAAGGCCGTGTTGTTCGTCTTTGCCTCGAAGGCTTTCATTGAGGCGACATCGAAGACGAATATTCCATTTGGGCGCAGACTTTTGCGCACTTTTCCAAGCAAGGTTTGGCGCTGATCAGGCGAAAGCGGGCAGAGATCACAATAGATCAAGGTGATCAAATCTTGGTTTTGAGGCAACGGATCGCTGAGGTAGTTCGCAACAATGTAAGCGACCGTTACATTTTTACCGGATGCGCTGTTCTTGGCATATTCAATGGAGTTGGCCGAGAAGTCCAACCCTGAAACGGTTGCGCCGCGTTCGGCATAACGCTCGGCGTATAGGCCCGGGCCACATCCCAAGTCACAGACAGCTTTTCCTTTGAGGGAAAACGTTTCATCCAACCAGGAGACGAAGCGATCAATGGCGGCAAAGGGGCGGGATGCCAAAGGTGTGCCTTGGTTCAAGTGCGTTTGCAGCATCTGCGCCGCCAAATGCGGCCGGGTCCATAACGCATCGACCGTGTACACAGAAAACGCTTTCGGACGCTGATGGATTTCTTTGAGTTGATCATACATGGTCAAAACCTTCTGAGCCGCATGTGGTTCTAGATTTTGAAGCCTGCAGTGTTCAAGTTTTTTCTGTCAGTTGCCCGAGACCTCAAGATGGCTCGGGATGTCCGTCAAACTGTTTGGCCTTGTCACAAATATCGTACCAAGACGGTTTTTCCGAAACGAATTCATGAAATTGGTTTCTCAACGTGAGGTCACCATCAAGAGCATTGGCCGCAATGGGAAAACTGTCTTCTTCAGACAGGATCTCACCCAGCGAAGATCCGCAAACTTTACAGAAGCAACGACCGTATTTGTAAGGGGCGGTGGGCCGGAAAAGAGCAACCTGCTCTTTGCCTTCAATCCATTTGAGGTCCTGTTTTTTGACAAACACGATCGTGCTGGCTCCCGCCTTGCGGCAGCGGGAACAATGGCACGTGCCCATCATGGCAGGCTCTGCCAACAGTTCAAATTTGACCGCGCCACAGCAACAGCTTCCCTTGATCATCCCGGCAATTCTCCTCACACAGGGTTCGATTCAACAAGAACAATACGTGAACATTTATGCGGGAGCAAGAGGACAGATGAGGTGGCAGACGTCGTCTATCGCCCTTTACCGCAGCCGTTAAAGAAACAGTGTTTGATATAGCGGGCCGCGTCTTCAGAAGACATTTCCTCTTCCTCCACAAGGACCCAGCCCGCCGTCAGGGCACTGTCGAAAAACGCTGTCAGCCACGCAATCGGCAAGCCGGCGTCGACTTCGCCCTCTTTCTTTGCTTGATCGAACACTCTGTATAATTCCTCATACATTTGCTCTTCGATGCGTTTCACTGCTTTGTCGTCTTCTACAATGGCCCATAGATTCACGAGGAATTTAAAGCGGTTGGCGATGGGCATCAGAAGGTCGATGATGGTTTCAAGAGCAGCCCGGCCTTTCAGATGCCGATGGGGTTCCAAGGCCGTTTCGATTTCTTCATAGCATTTCATCACCAGGGCTTGGATCAGCGCCTCGCGGGACTCGAAATGGCGGTAGAGAGTCGCTCGGCCGATGCCGGCCGCTTCGGCAATCTCGGTCATGCCCGCAGAGGAATTAACCAATAGGGTCTCAATCCCCGCTTCAATAATGGCGTTTTCCGACCGGATAAGACGCTGATCTTTTTTTTGAGGCATTTTTGTCTCATATCTTGACATTTTCTATGAGACATATATGTCTCATATATTAAAGGCTTTGGCCAGAGCGAAATGGCCGTTGGGTTGGAGCGAATGACATGACCATCGAGCTGACGGAAAAAGCACCGGATGTGAAGCAAAAATCGGCCAAGCCGAGGTCCAGACGATTTTGGATTTGGCTGTCTCTCGGTGTGCTTGTTTTGGTTTTGCTCGTACTCAGCTTTTCCGAAGACACAATCGACGTCACCGAAACAAATGCGCCGCCGGTCTTGCCTTTGGTCTCCGTTGAGCCGGTTGCCGCAGGACCGCAGAGTATTCAAGTCCGAGCCTTTGCGGAGGTACGCCCGAGATGGTCCGCAGATCTCAGCGCGGGCGTGATGGGGCGGATCGACAAAGTTCTCGATAATGCCTTGGCCGGTGAACCGGTCGACGCCGGAACGCCGCTCATTGAAATCGAGAGCAGCCGTTATGTTGCTGAACTGGCTGCGGCGGAATTGGAACTGAAACAAGCCGAGCTCGCACTTTGGCAGGCCAAGAATGCGACGCAGGTGGCGCAAGCGGAGTTTAAGCGGACTCAAACCGTACCGCCCAATGATCTTGCTATAAAACTTCCGCAATTGGGGATCGCCGAGAGCGCCGTTGTTTCGGCAAAAGCGCGCGTGGCGGCGGCCAAGCGTCAATTGGATGATGCGACCATCGTTGCGCCGTTTTCCGCCTTTGTCACTGAACGGTTTGTCAGTCCCGGTCAGTTTGTCAATGTCGGCGACCGATTGTTGAAACTTGCGGACAATACCGGCTTTGAATTGGTGGCGGAGCTGGGGCAAAGAGATTGGGTGCTTTTGGATCGGCCTTTGGCCGGCCAGACCGCCGAGGTTCTCAATCAAGACGGTGATCCCATTGCAACAGCAATCGTCCGAAGGGGCGGCGGGTTCCTGGATGAGACCACACGTCAATACAGACTCTTTTTGGAGATTGAAAACCCGGACACCAACGCGATCCTCGCGGGCGATTTTGTGACCATTGTTTTGCCCGGCGCGACCGTTCCATCCGCCTTGGACATTCCGGCCTCCGCACTGACCAAGGAAGGATATGTCTGGCACCTCGACGATGACAATCGCCTTCAGCGCACTACGCCGGATGTTTTGTTCCGGCGTCAAGACCGAGTGATCGTCAAATCTCCTATCGGTGCCCAAGGTCTTAGGATCGCACGCACACCTCTTGTCTCCTTCTTACCGGGCCAGAAGGTTGAGCCCCGCTTTGTGGAGGAGTGAAGTCATGCACGTTCTCACCGGCTGGTTCATTCGAAATCCTGTTGCTGCAAATCTTGTGATGGCACTCGTGCTTTTTCTCGGCGCTATGACACTGATGACCATCCGGATCGAAGGCTTTCCGCGGATACCACCGGAAAGTATCACCATCTCGACGACCTATCCCAGTGCATCCACGGCCCAGGTGGATGAATTGGTGACGCAAAAAATTGAGAAAGCTTTGGAAGGTCTTGAAGGCGTCAGAAGCTTATCCTCGCAATCGAGTGAAGACTTTTCCGTTGTCACGGTCCGCCGGGCCGGCGGTCAAGATCTGCAAAAACTTCTCGACAAAGTCCGTTTGAGAGTCGACGGCATAGCGAATTTGCCAGCATCCATTGACCGGCCCGTGATTCAAGATGACGGCTACGACTTCCCGGCGCTTTATCTCAATCTTCACGGCCAAACCGATCCGGTGACATTGCAAAAGCTTGCCAAGGAGCTGCGCGAGGATTTGCTGTCTCATCCCGAATTGTCGCGCATGAATGTGTGGGGCCTGTTCGACCGGGAGATGCAGATCGAGATCGCGCCGCAGATCTTGCAAAGATACAATCTGACCATTTCCGATGTGGTGGAGAGGATCCGTCTCAGTTCTTTGAACTTTCAATCGGGCACGATCCGGTCGGTGGGCGGGACGATTCAACTGCGCGCCGACAATCGCGCCAAGTTCGCAGGGGAATATGCGGATCTTCCGATTATCGAGCTTGCCAACGGTACGTCGATCACGCTGGGCGATATCGCGACCGTGGAAGATGGGTTTAAAGAGGGGGATTATCTCTTCCGCTTCAACGGCGAGCCCACCGCCGGAATGGAAGTTCTGATCGGGCAGAAAGAGAATCTGCTGCGCGTCTCAGAAGTCGTGCACGAGATCGTCGGCGCCTTTGAACAACAATTGCCGCCAAATATACGCGTGACGATTTGGGGTGACAGTTCAGACTACATCGCTGACCGGCTGCAACTGCTCAGCACCAACGGCTTGCAAGGATTGTTTTTGGTGATCCTGGTCTTGTCGCTTTTTCTGAACGTGCGTCTGGCCTTTTGGGTTGCCATGGGCATTCCCATTTCCGTCATGGGCGCGCTCGCCGTCGCCGGATCGAGATGGGTGGATTATTCGCTCAACGATGTCACCACTTTCGGCTTTATCATTGTGCTCGGCATCTTGGTGGATGATGCGGTGGTTGTCGGCGAAAGCGTGTTTGAAGAGCGCCAATCCAACCCAGACCCCATTGACGGTACCGAAAAGGGCGTCGCCAAGGTGGCGGTGGCGACCGTCTTCGGCGTACTTACCACCATCGCTGCCTTTTTTCCCATGCTTCTTTTGGACAATCCGCTCGGTAAAGTCTTGGCGGGCTTTTCCGGCATTGTCATCCTTGCCCTGATTTTTTCATTGGTCGAAAGCAAGTTCATCTTGCCGGCCCATTTGGCCTATACGGATATCACCAACCGGCCGCGCCATTGGTTGTCAAAATCTTGGGCCAAGGTCCAACAGGTCTTTCAAGGCGCATTGCTTTGGTTTCGCGAAACGGTTTATGCGCCTGCGTTAAAGGCGTCGGTCCACCATCGTTATGCCGCTGTCATCTTGTTCGTCGCGGCCGGTATTTTGGGTTTGGGGCTGATGGGGCTCGGCAAGGTCAAGACTGTGTTCTTTCCCGAGGTGCCTGGGCAAATCATCACGGTGAATTTGGAAATGGATGCCCGCGCGCCGTTCCAATTGACCAAGACCAATTTGGAGCGTATTCGGGCGATCGGGCAGGAGGTGAGTGAGGAATTCGGCGAAAAAGAGTCTTTGCAGGCGCCGCCCATACGATCCATGTTTTTAGAGCTTTCCGATCCGACATCGGCGCAGCTCTATGCGGAGCTGACGCCGGTGGCCGACCGACCCACTGTCGGTATCCTGAATGTTTTGGAGGAATGGCGCGCACGAACCGGCCGGCTTGAAGGGGCGACCCAACTCCAGTTCACCGGCTCCGAAGAGCTCGCCGGCGGCTTTCAACTGCAATTGTTTTCAAAAGACGCCCGGCGTCTGGAGCTCGCCAGCAATGCCTTGCGCATCTATCTTGCCAAATTCGAAGGGGTGAACAATATCCGAGACACGCTGGCGACCGGTCAGCCGGAACTGGAGATCCGTGTGAAACCCGAAGCCCGCAGTCTGGGTTTTGATACGCAAGCTCTGGCGTCGCAGATCGGCAATGCCTTCGGCGGAGCTGAAGTGCAAAAGGTCAGACGGGACGGGTCCGAGATCCGCGTTATTGTTCAGAACACCGGCGACGCCCGCGACACGGTGGATGATCTTTTGCAGATCCGGTTGCGCAGCAATACCGGTAAATGGATTCCGTTCCCATCTGTCGCGGAGGTCAAAGGCGGATATGTGCCCGGCATTGTGCATCGGGAGAACGGTAAGCTCGTCAATACAGTGGCCGCCTCGATCAACCGGACAATCGTCGCGCCGGAAGAAATCGGCCAGGCGGTGTTCGAAGAGTTCGGTCCGGAATTGGCGGCGCGATTTCCCGGCGTGACTTTAAAGAGTGCAGGGGAGCTCGAGGAAATCGGTGAAATTCAAGGCGGTATGGCGCGGGCCCTGCTGCTCGCTGCGGTCTTGATTTATGTGCTGATGGCCGTGCCTCTCAAGTCTTACTGGCAACCTTTCATTATTCTCGCCATCGTCCCTTTTGCCTTTGTCGGCGCCGCGCTCGGTCATTTGATCATGGGGCTTCCGCTCTCCATTCTGTCTTTTTTCGGCATGCTGGCGCTGAGCGGTGTGGTCATCAATGACAGTTTGGTTCTGATCACAAGGTACAATCAGGCGCGCGAGGACGGCATGACTGTATCCGATGCCATTCAGCATGCCGGGATGAGCCGGTTTCGGGCAATCTTTCTGACCACGGCGACCACCGTCATCGGGCTTTTGCCCCTGATGACCGAGACCTCGGAGCAAGCGCAATATTTGATCCCGGCTGCCGTTTCGCTTGCCTTCGGGGAACTCTTTTCAACAGCGCTCATGCTTATTCTTGTGCCCGTGCTCATTGCCATCACCGAAGATGTGAAGTCTTTATTCCGGGCGCAGCGTCCAAGGTCCAAAGCCCATGCTTGAAAACAAGCGGCTCACCATCGGAACACTCATTCGAACCTTTCGCGGGAAGATCAGTCTGACCTGGTGTCTCACGTTGGTCGAAACAGCCCTCACCGCATTGGTGCCTTTGTTTATCGGATTTGCCATTGACGCTTTGCTCGAACAGGATCTCGGCGCGTTTTACATTTTGGCCGCCGTGCTGACCGGTCTCATTGGAATTAGCGTCGCCCGGCGCATTTACGACACGCGTGTTTACGGCACGATCCGGGTCGAGCTCGGATGTGAACTGACGGGCCGATCCGCCCGCATTCCGGTTTCAAGCCAGACCGCCCGATTGGATATGGGGCGGGAGCTGGTCGACTTTTTGGAACAAGAAGCACCGGAGATCATGAGCTCTGCCGTGCAGCTTGCTGTCTCCCTGATCGTTCTCTTTCTATTTGATCCGGTTTTATCCCTTGCGGCATTTTCGGGTGCCCTTGTCATGATTGGTATCTATGCTGTCTTTCATGGACGTTTCTTTCGATTGAATGCCGACCACAATCAACAAACGGAACAGCAGGTGAGAATCCTTGAGATGAAAACTCCCGGTGAGATCCTGTCTCATCTCAGCCGTCTCCGGCGCATTGAAATCAATCTCTCCGACACGGAGGCCTATGTTTACGGGGCGATCTTTTTCGTTTTGATGGGCGCGCTCTTGTTTAATCTTTGGTTTGCCGCGACTCAGCTCACCACCACCGTCGGCACGATCTTTTCCATCATCAGCTATTCTTGGGCCTTTGTGGAGGCAGCTTTGATCCTGCCCATCACTTTGCAAGCCTGGTCCCGTCTTTCGGAAATCATGCAGCGCATCAATAAGATAAGCTAAGCACCCGGGACGGTGGACGCTGAGGGTCTTTACGGTGTGGCACCTGCAACTTGGTCGCGCACGTCTTCATAGCCTTGGCGAAACCCGAGAATGCCGGAGGTCGAGGGTTTGCCGCCGGTCTTGTTGATGCGGTACCCCATGGGCCGGTCTGCATCGTCGGTCCAAAGGTCGAATTCCATCACAAACATGCCGCCATTGGGCATCGGAATGCGTTCGATCATTTCGTAATCGCGGATGACCATCCCCGTACCGTCCGCGCGTGTCACCGGGATTTCGCCGCGGAGCCGGAGCGCTGCCCGCTGATTGTCCGGGCTGGACATGTTTTGTTGCAAATCCTGGGCGGCCCATTGAAACGACTGCATGCCGCCTTTGTCACGGTCGTAGCGCCGGGTCATCACGAACATCGGACTGCCGCTCGGCGCCAAATCCATGGAACACCCGTCAGGACACGGAACGGTTTTATCGACTTCCGTTTTTTTACCGCGTACGCGGATCGTGACTGCATCCGACTGCGCTTGCAGAGTCACACGCACAGGCTCGTCTCCGTAAATCCCTTGGCCCGTCGCTTTTACCGCGTTCCAGTCGGAATCGTAATCGTAGCGCGCCTGCACGCGCATGGCGCCGTTGGTCATGGTGGTTGCAGACAGCAGCGTAAAGCCGCCATCCGGCCGCTCAAGAAATTCAAAGGTCTCCTGACGGGCAAAGGGCGCTATGCCCGAGACGACGAAGTGTCCCGCGTCGACCAGCTTCACGTCTTTCACGCCCGACAGGGTCAGATCATCGGCGTGGACTGCGTTTATACTGGTCAACAATGCCAGGCCGAGTGTGGTGGCTGATATCTGTTTCATGACGGTCTTTTCCCTCTTTCCGCAAGGTCCCCTCGACAGGTCAAATCCTGCCTCAGAGCGTCAGCCATGTCCACGGTGAGACACCGTTTGAACTCATAGAGTGATCATGCCGAATTCGTGTGAGTCTAAGATCCCAATTCTAAGTGTTGACGAGTCCTATTTATGCTTGCCATACCCGCTCTCATGCAAGATGCCTTCTTGGACCGATTGTTGGTTTTAACTGTTCGGTCTGAAGCGTCACCTATTTGCAAAAGGATTTCACATGTCACTGACCAACTTTTTTGTGCCGACCTATACGCATATGCTGCAAGCCTTGTCCGCTTGGCTGGACAAAGCGCAAGAGCAAAGGCCGGATGCAGAGGCGCTTCTGTCCGCGCGTTTGGCGCCGGACATGTTGCCTTTATCTTCGCAAGTGCGCTTTGCGTGTTTCCAAGCGCAAGAAGCCATTTACAGGCTACGCGGCGAAGCGGTGCCCGAGGCTTTGACTCACGTGGCATTGGAAGGGCAAAAGGCCGGCGAAGCGCCGGGGACACTTGCGGAGGCGCAAGTGCGGATTAAGGAGGCCCTGTCCTTTCTAAAAGATTTGCCGGCCGACTCATTGGACGCGAGTGCAGACCGGCCTGTTGCGCTCGATCTTCCGACGGGTATGATCTTTGACATGACCGGCGAGCAATTTGCCAGGGACTGGGCCATGCCCCAGTTTTATTTTCACATTGTGACGGCTTACGCCATCCTCCGCGCTCAGGGCCTTGAGCTCGGCAAAGCGGACTACGTCCAACACATGTTTGGTTATCTCCGGCCGGGCACCATGCAGGAGAGTTGATAACTCTTTTCGGCTTTAAAAAGAAAGCCCCGCATTTTAGCAGGGCCGCCTCAAATGAGACGTACGTTGGAAATCTAGGCCGTTTTGTTGAGCACCGGTCCGCCCAGATCTTCCGTCACGCGCGTCAGATCGCCTGTATCTATGTCATAAATGTACCCGTAGATGTCGACATGCCGTGGCGTACCTGGGGATTGGCGGATCAGCTGCGTGTCGTGTCTCAATGAGCTTTCAAAGTCCGAAATACAGACGCTCTCCCGGGGATACAGCTCGCTGATATCTGTCCCGTGTTCGTGCTTGAAGGCATTGATAATACCGTCGGCCGTATATGACGTGGCGCCGCATTTGGTGTGGTGCACGATGACGACATTTTCGACACCCATCAGATGTTGGGCGACTGTCACGGAGCGCATTGCATCCATAGCCCGACCGCCGGCGACCACGACGTTAAGAACCGTTGTGTTTGTTCCAACGATGTCACCTTCGGAATTGGTGATGACATCACCGGGATAAACATCATCAAACTCTTTTGCCACGGCCTCCGGTATTCCTGCCGCCCGCGGATCAAAGCAATAGATGATCACAGTCCGCAGCGGCATTAATTTTGCGAATTCTTGCCGCACAGTCGGCTCATCATAGCCAGGCTGAGCCGAGAAAACATGCTTAGTATAGTCGATCTCTTTGCCTTCCATCTTAACGTCCTTTCTATGTTTAGGGCTTCAACTCAATTGTCACAAAGTTCGCCGCAGCTCCGATAACAGAACGATTGATATGAAATAGACCAAAAAAATTATCCAACAATACTCAGCACTGATTTTATGTGCCGACGCACATAGGCATCGTCATGACCGGATCGCACGAGAAGGCCAATCGTGTACACCGCTGTCGTCAGAAACTCCGCCAAAGCTTTCGCGTTTGAGGTTTTGGAAATTTCACCAGAGGATTGGGCTTCTGACAGTCTTGCACGAAAAGACGATTGCAACAGCTTCGCGTGGTTCCGAACCTTTTCGGCGGCATCTGTATCATGAGAAGTCAATTCAACGGCCGTGTTGCACATCAAGCATCCGACTCGTCCATCCGCGGTCTTCATCAGTTTCAGGACGCCCTCTAGCGTATCATTGAGGCTTTTTTGAATTGGACCGGGCTGTCTCAAAATTTCGACAATCTCTGCCGTTACAGTCTTCCGGTAGTGATCAAGTGCCGCCAGAAACAAGCCATGCTTGCTGTCGAAGGCGTCGTAAAGGCCATAATAGTTGACCCCGGTGGCTTCGATCAGATCGCGGATCGAGGTATCAAAATAACCCTTTCGCCAAAACGCATGCATGGCCTTGTCCAGTGCTTCTTCCGGTTCGAATTCCCTTGACCGGGCCATCAGATATCCTTTTCATATCAATCGATATGAAAAGGATATCTGCTGAACATCTCTCTGTCAAGTTCCGGCCGGATGTGGGAGTGAGAGAAGCCTCCGGTTCAGGGTGAACTTGGTCGTGGTTGGCCAAGCTTGCCCGGCGTTTCACTCTGACATTTCCACGGCGGCGGCCAAATCTTCGAGCTTGATTGTCGGATGATAGATACCGGCGCCCACCTGATAGGGCATGCCATGGACCGACATGACATAGCTGATCTTGCGTAGCGGAACGTCGCCGCCGGGTTTCAACCACACATATTCGACCCAACCACCGCTTGGCTCGTTCGCCGTCCGGCAGAGTTCGCGTCCATATGGCTTGCCGTTGTAATCCGCATGTTGCTTGATGTCGCCGCCCTGGCGTTCTGGAAAGGCCGGGTTGGCCAAAACCTCATCGGCATCGCAGTTGACCACAAAGACATAAGTGTCTTTCCACATGAACTCTGAATTTTTATCGCGCAGGACGTCCAGTCCCGCCGCACCTTGCTCGGACAAAAATGCCGCCGCTTTGCGCACCTTCGCGGTGACCTCGTCCGGCTGGGCCTGGTTGTCTCCCGCGGATGCCGTCGGTGCGGCCGCGATCATCAGTATGCTTATGAGTTTTGAAATCAGAAGGTATCGCATTTGAGGGCTCCTTTCTCAATTGTGCCGCCAAGACCGGATTCGTATCCGGCGTCCTTGATTTGTCGGCTTCGGCCCAAATGCGTTAGCCGATTTTGGCCCTGCATACACGCAGCTATCCGGCAGCGGCGGGTTGCATTTTTGCCGGTAAGGGTCATACTGATGGGATGAATTGGGATGATCTTCGCATTGCACGCGCCGTTTGGGAAACCGGTAGCTTTGCAGCCGCCGGGGAGCGCTTGCGGATCAACGAAACCACGGTGGCGCGCCGTTTGAACCGGTTGCAACAGGATTTAGGCCTGAAGCTTTTTGAGGCCGTGGACGGGGTTCGCCAACCGACCCGGCAGTGCGAAGAGCTTGTTGCGCTCGCAGCGAAGATGGCAGATCACGCCGAACGCATCGCTCACCTTGGTGAGGAGGACATCGGTTTGTCGGGCCGTCGCCGGATTGCCACAACGGATTCAATCGCCGCCGAGATCCTGGCCCCAAAGCTGGCGCCTTTTCTTGAGGCCCATCCGGGTCTTGCGGTGGACGTTCTTGCGTCGACGGAGAATGTGAACTTTTCGCGTTGGGGGGCCGATATCGCCGTGCGTTTCAGCAAGCCCGACAAAGGCGATTTTGTCATCTCAAAATTGGCCGACATCACCTTCTATTTGTTCGAACCGTTGGAGGCCAAGCCCGCCGAAGGCGGCCTTGTTTGCGCTTACCCGCAGGATCTCGATCAAACTCCGGAATCCCAATTCTTGATGAATGCAGGCCTCCATCGACGTGCGCGGTGCACGAGCAAAAATCTATTTGTGATCAAGAAACTCGTTCAGTCGCGACAATGCAGCGGCGTGCTCGCAAGCTATATGTGTGCGGACCTGATGAAGGATGAAGGTTTTCGTGTTTCCAAGTTACCGCTGCGCCGTAGCGTTTGGCTGCTGGTGCAAACGCATCTTAAGCACGATCCGGCGACACGGGCGGTGATGAACTGGATCAAAGACCGTTTCAAGGCTTTAGACGGATAACACGTTGAACCAAAGATGCTGTCTAACAATCTGGAACAATGACGCTTTCACGACCCGCCGGCGGAATTGTGAAACCTATCCAAAAAAATGGATCCGAGCGTGTACATCGCGGCGTATTTGACCAAGAATGTATGCTCGGACATAGGGATTTATGGATGGCGATCAATATCAAAGTGAATGGTGCTGAGATCAAAGCCGAAGCAGATCCGGAAACACCGTTGCTGTGGATCTTACGGGACGAGTTGGGTCTCACCGGAACGAAATACGGTTGCGGCATCGCTCTGTGCGGCGCCTGCACGGTTCTGATTGATGGCGCTCCTGCCCCGTCCTGTTCGATTTCGTTGGCGGCGGTAGAGGGTCAAAGTATCGAAACGATCGAAGGATTGTCGTCCGATCGATCTCATCCGGTTCAGCAAGCATGGATTGAGGTCGACGTGCCGCAATGCGGCTACTGCCAATCCGGGCAGATTATGACGGCAACGGCGCTATTGGCGGAAAACGCGAATCCGACCGATGACGACATTGACTCAGCCATGAGTACGGTGTTGTGCCGCTGCGGAACATATCCGCGCATTCGATCGGCGATCAAACGCGCGGCCGAGATCTCTAGAGGCGGGCAATGAAGCAGATCATGACACCACCTCTGTCGCGGCGCGGTTTTCTTGCCGGATCCGCGGCAACGCTCGTCGTCCCGTTCGTTGTGCCGGGCGTCGCAAAAGCGGGAACCGAAACTGTTACCCTGAATGCCTATCTGCGGATTGAGCCCGACGGCGCGGTGAAGATTATCTCACCGACCTCGGAGATGGGCCAAGGCACCCATACCGGCTATGCGGCGATTGTCGCCGATGAACTCGGGATTGATATCGACCGAATTTCGGTAACTGTGGCAATACAGCCTGCGCCTGAATACCGGCTGTTTTTCGGTCAGATGCGGAGTGTCGGCAGTTTCGGCATTCGCGCGTGGATTGAGCCCTTGCGTAAAGCGGCGGCCCAAGTGCGCGCTGTCCTCATTCAAGCGGCTGCGACGCGGTGGAGTGTTGCGCCGGCGGATTTGGACGTCGAGAACGGCACGGTGCGAGAGTCCACAGGTGGACGGAGCGCATCGTTTGAAGATCTGATTTCCGAGGCGGCGGCTCTGCCGTTGCCGGAAACGCCTGCGTTGCGAGAGCCTGGTACCCGCCGCTATGTCGGCAATGCGGTGCCCCGCATTGACACGCCCCTCAAGACAGATGGCAGCGCCATCTATGGCATTGACGTTCAGCTGCCTGAGATGCTTTACGGCGCCATTCGCCTTTCGCCAGTCTTCGGCGCATCGGTTGGCCGCTTCAGTCGCGAGTCGGGGGCAGACGCCATCGCTGTGGCGGAAGTGCCTGGCGGTGCCGTGGTCGTCGCTGAAAGTTGGTGGAAGGCCAAGCGCATCGCCGACAGTCTTGACATTTCCTGGCAGGCCACGTCTCACGACACGCTTTCGAGTGATGACATTTCCCGTCAACTTCAATCCGGGCTGGACGCTGAGACGCCGTCTATCGCTGTCAACCGGGGCGATGTGGATGCCGCGCTCGCCGGTGCGGATCTTGTTGTCGAAGCAGATTATGAAGTGCCGTTCTTGACCCATGTGTCAATGGAGCCCATCACATGCACCGCCCAAGTAAGCGACACGCGTTGCGAGATTTGGATGTCGACCCAAGCACACGATATCGTGCTGACAGCTCTCGAAGAGACGACCGGGTTGCCGGCTGAAGACATTTTTATCAACACCACTTATTTGGGCGGCGGCTTCGGCCGCAAGACTCACGGCGAAGTGGCTCAGCAAGCGGTGATCGCCTCCCGCGCCGTCGGCGGACGCCCGGTCAAAGTCATCTGGGCGCGTGAAGATGATGTTCAACAGGGTCAGTATCGGCCGGTCATGGCGGCGCGTATGCGCGCGTCGCTTAATCCTGATGGTGGCATCCCAGCACTACATGTCCGACTCTCGGGACCGATGATGGGAAAAGAATACAGCCACATCACAATTCGCGATGGTCTCGATCCTTTCTCGCATGCCGTATTGTCTGATCAGAAATACGTCGCCGGCGATTTCCGGCTCGATCACCAGGAAGTGTCGGTGCCGCCGACCACCTGTCCTTGGCGCGCCGTATCAAGTAGCCAAAACGGATTCTTTTTAGAGGTATTTGTGGATGAGTTGGCCGCCGCCGCTGGTCAAGACCCGCTTGCCTTCCGCAAAGCGCAACTGGCCGATCATCCCTCACATATCGCAGTGCTAGAGTCGGTCGAGCGCCAATCGAACTGGGGCTCGCCGCTTCCCGGTCCAAATTGGGGTCGCGGCGTTGCGATCGTTGAGAGCTACGGCTCGCGCTGCGCTCAAGTGGCTGAAGTCGAAATGGTGGATGACCGGCCCGTTGTGCGGCGCGTGTGGCTTGCCATGGATTGCGGCGAAGCCGTCAATCCGGGTCAAGTTGAAACTCAGATGGTGGGCTCCGTGATCGACGCTCTCGGGCCCGCCTTGCGGTGTCAAGTCACACTCAAAGACGGCCGCGCCGAACAGTCCAACTTCGACACCTATCCTATTTTGCGCATTGACGAGGTGCCCGAAATCGAGGTTGAGATCGTCAACACGGGCGCACCGATCGGCGGCATCGGTGAACCCGGTCTGCCGCCAACCGCGCCTGCTGTTGCAAATGCCATCTTTGCGGCGACCGGTCGTCGTGTGAGGCGCATGCCGTTCGACCCTATGTGATCAGGCGTCATTGTGGCTCTCTCATGCGTGCAATAAAGGCTGGAGTTTTTCAAACAGAGCGGCTGCACTGGTGAACGCGCCCTCGACACGTCCTTCAACACACCAATCGCCGATCGCCGCCAATTGATTTTCCGCATCCATCAGCATTTTGTGCGGCTGTTTCTCAGCAATGGCATATCGCCATCGATGGAGGTCGATGTGGTTCGCTTTGGTCAAATCAGCGCCGATAATTTGGCCGGCTTCTGACAAGAGGTGCTGTTGGACATACCTGAGATCGTCATCAATATGTTTGTCAGACCAGTCATTGTTCGAATGGATGACCATTGAAACGCCTTGGGGGCGTCCAGGCTTGTTGCCGTTCAAGGCCATCCAACTGATATCCGAGTTCACGACTCTTGCGACTTGCCAGGGTAGGTCTATGGGCGTTTCAAACCCAAGCATCAATGTGTGACATGGCTTCATTGTAATAGATCGCAGGATTTGATGGTGGGCAAATTGATCGGGCATCAGGGCCGCGGTCTGCGCCGCCGGCGCCGTACAGACAACCCAATCAAATCCATCAAAAGCATTGCTCGCCTCATCCTGTAATTGCCATGTGGTCCCAGTCTTGCGAATGGATGCTATGCGTGTTTGCAGATGTAGGGTCTGTGACTCTGCAAGGGACTTACACAGAGAATTCATGCGGGGCACGGCGACATAGTGCGGGGCATCATCCTCCCATTGAACAATTTCTTGAATGCGACCTGCATCAATTTGGGCCATGGCGGGAGTCCAGGCCGCGACCAACCCTTCCTCTATCAAGGGCGACAGAAAGGTTTGAAAGGGCTTTGATTTTGCCGTGAAGTATTGTGCGCCGTGATCAAATTCATAATAGTCCTGATAGCGCGTTGCAATTCTCCCACCAACACCTCGAGACTTGTCAAACAACCTGACCTCGCAGTGCCCTTTGAGAAACTGAGCCAACGCTAAGCCCGCCATGCCGGCACCTATGATGGCTACTCTTGTCATGCGAACCCCAAGACAGCCAGGCACGCTATCACAATGAATGTGACATTGCGGCGGGTTTCGTAATAAGGCCGGGTTATCAGACCGTGTTTATACAAACCATGATCGATCAAGAGAAGCGTGGCGAAGCCGATCATACTGAAGAAGAACATCATCTGGACCGGCAGAATCAAAAACACGATCCAGCCGGCGATTGTCACGATATTACTTGTGACAAATAGGTTCAGGGAGATTTCACTATGCCGATAAAGGTAGGTTCCCCAATGAATGCCGCTCATAAACGACAAAATCGTCAAGACATAGGCGGCGGCGATGTTATCGTAACCTCCCAAGACCGGTGCGTCGGCGAAACCCAGCGCCATCAAGACCGCACAGGCGATGAAGGGGAGTGCCCCGGCGAAGGCCAAATATCTGTAAGCGGAGCTTCCAGGCAACGTCACGAGTCTCGGTTCTTGTTCTGACGGCATCGGATCGAGCAATACTTCACCTCGGCCCAAACATGTTGCCATTTTCTGCGCCACGTGAATAGCCTTCCGCAGGTGATGCAGGTTTTTTGTGGTAGATCTCTTTTTCTCACGGCTACTGGCTTGAACTCGGCTCCAACCGCATCAGCGCGCCATTGGCTTCATCCGTCAGCAGATAAAGATAGCCGTCCGGGCCCTGTTTGACCTCACGCACGCGGGCGCCGACCGGGATCGACTGTTCGCTCGCCACGCTGCCGTCGTCCCGCAAGCTAATCTGCCGGATTTCGTTGCTGGCGAGACCACCTGAGAAGAGATCACCTTGCCAGCGGGGGAAGACATCCCCTTGATAGACTTCAAGGCCCGACGGCGCTTGGGTGTCCATCCAAATCAAAAGCGGATCTTCCATCCCGGGCAAGCTGGTGTTGGGCGAAATCTCCCTGGCACCGGCATACTCGCGGGCATGTGTGGCTTTGGGCCAGCCGTAATTGCCGCCGCCTTCGATTCGGTTAAGTTCGTCTCCGTTCAAGGCGCCGTGTTCGTTGGCCCAAACGGTGCCTGTGGCTTGATTGATCGCCAAGCCTTGCACATTGCGATGCCCGTAGCTCCAAACGTAGGGAGCGGCACCGGGGTCATCGGCGAAGGGATTATCGGCAGGCGCAGAGCCGTCGTCATTCATGCGCAGGATTTTGCCCGTCGCGCGGCTGACATCTTGCGCGCGCAGACGAATGAGTTCGCCGCCGACGGAGACCGGGGGATTGCCGCCGTCACCGATACTGACCAAGAGCGTGCCGTCATTGAGCCATAGAAGCCGCGAGCCGAAATGTTGTCCGCTGGGTTTGAGGTCTTCAACTTTATAGATCACTTCCACGTCGCGCAGCGCGTTGCCGTCAAGCACACCGCGCGCCACCTGCGTTCCGTTGGACTGTTGCGAGCCGGCCGCATAGGTAAAGTAGACCCAATTGTTTGTTGCAAAATCCGGATGGGCCGCCACATCCAGAAGGCCCCCTTGGCCAAAGGCCAAGACTTGGGGCAGACCGGTGATGGGGGTGTCCGCGCGTTCGCCACCTGTGACCCGCCACAACCGTCCCGGCCGTTCGGTGACAAGCATGGATCCGTCCGGCAACCAAGTCATGCCCCAAGGATTTTCAAGGCCCGAGATTAGTGTGACGAGTTCGACGCCCTCGGTTGGCGACGCCTCGCCGCGGGAGATGACCACGTCCGACTGGGACTCTTGGGCCTCCGGGCCGCAAGAGCCAAGCGAGATGCCAAGGAAAAGGACAGTCATAGTGACGCGCAAAGACATGATGATCGGCCTCCTTGATTAAGCGGGTGTTTGAACGATTTACGAGCGTTTCTCGATCTCAGACCCATAGGCGTTTTGCAATCTTTTGCAAGGTTTTCCCGACAGGTCGGGGTGGTCACACTGTTTTTGGCCAGGTTGGGTTCATCATAAGCTCTACTTATAAATTGCATCAGAAACAACCATTTCAACCTATCAGCTGTTTTCACTAGTCTGCCTCTTAAGACGCCGCGTAGCAGGGTTAAAGAGCGCGAGCTGCGCCCGGCAGGAACACTTGATTTTGGAGATGAAAAATGGACGCAAAAACTGGAAGTGGCGGTTGCCCTGTGATGCATGGCGGCAATACGGCGATGGACAAACCTGTCACCAAATGGTGGCCGCAAACTCTCAACCTAGACATTCTGCATCAAAAGGGTGCCCGCACAAATCCGATGGATTCGAATTACAATCATCGCGAGGCGGTGAAGGCATTGGACTTTGAAGCCGTGAAAGCGAATGTCAAAGCGGTTTTGACCGACAGCCAAGACTGGTGGCCGGCAGACTTTGGCCATTACGGTGGGTTGATGATCCGTCTTGCTTGGCATTCGGCCGGGTCTTATCGCGTGGCCGACGGCCGCGGCGGCGGCGGTGCGGGCAATATTCGTTTTGCGCCTCTGAATTCCTGGCCCGACAACGCCAATCTCGACAAAGCGCGGCGTTTGCTTTGGCCCGTTAAAAAGAAATACGGCAATGCGCTGTCTTGGGCAGACTTGATCCTGTTGTCCGGGACCGTGGCGTATGAGTCCATGGGGCTCAAAACATTCGGCTTCGGTTTTGGCCGTGAAGATATTTGGGCGCCGGAGACGGACGTTTATTGGGGCTCAGAATCCGAATGGCTGGCGCCTAGTGAAAACCGTTATGACGATTTGAACGATGCCACCACGTTGCACAATCCCTTAGGGGCCGTTCACATGGGGCTTATTTATGTCAATCCGGAAGGCGTGAACGGCAATCCGGATCCGGCGCGCACGGCGCTTCATGTGCGTGAGACTTTTGCCCGCATGGCGATGAATGATGAAGAGACGGCTGCATTGACATGCGGCGGTCATACGGTCGGCAAAACCCATGGCGGCGGCGGCGCTCACGATCAAATCGGTGCGGAGCCGGAAGCGGCCGGTGTTGAAGCACAAGGTTTCGGCTGGGCCAATCCGGGCCAGGACGGCAAGGCATCGAACACCTTCACATCCGGCATTGAAGGATCCTTCACCCAGCATCCGACCCAGTGGGACATGGGTTATTTTGACTATCTCTTTAATTATGAATGGGAGATCCAGAAATCGCCCGCCGGTGCTTGGCAATGGCAACCGGTCGACATGCCGGAAGACAAAAAGCCGGCTGACGCAAGCGATCCCTCAATCCGGCGCATACCCATCATGACCGATGCGGACATGGCGATGAAGGTGGACCCGATCTACAATGAGATCTGTCAGAAGTTTATGGCCGATCCGGATTATTTCGCCGACACCTTTGCCCGTGCTTGGTTCAAGCTGACCCACCGCGACATGGGTCCCAAAGTCAATTATCTGGGTCCGGACGTTCCGGAAGAAGATTTGATCTGGCAGGATCCGATCCCGGCCGGCAATGCTGACTTTGACGCGGTGGCGGTGAAAGCCAAAATCGCGTCGAGCGGTCTGTCTGCTGCCGAGATGATCGCCACCGCTTGGGACAGCGCGCGGACCTTCCGCGGTTCCGACAAACGCGGCGGTGCCAACGGTGCCCGTATTCGTCTTGCGCCGCAAAAAGACTGGGAAGGGAACGAACCGGCACGTTTGGCCAAAGTGCTTGGTGTTCTGGAGCCCATCGCGGCAGAGGCCGGGGCGTCCGTGGCAGACGTTATTGTTCTGGCCGGCAATGTTGGGTTGGAACAAGCGATCAAAGCAGGCAGTCACGACGTCGACATACCCTTCACGGCTGGACGCGGTGATGCAAGCGATGAGCAGACCGATGCGGACTCGTTCGATGTTCTTGAGCCGCTGGCCGACGGGTTCCGCAATTGGCAAAAGACCGAATATGCAGTCAGCCCAGAAGAGATGATGCTCGACCGGGCGCAGCTGCTGGGCCTCACCGCCAATGAGATGACCGTTCTGGTGGGCGGCCTGCGTGTGCTCGGCGTCAATCACGGCGGCTCGGCCCACGGTGTCTTCACCGATCGCGTCGGTCAATTGACCACGGATTTTTTCGTCAACCTAACTGACATGTCCTATAGCTGGCATGCCGTAGAAGCAGACGGGACTTATGAGATCCGTGACCGCAAGACAGGTGCTGTCAAATGGACGGCGACCAGTGCGGATCTGGTTTTCGGTTCCAGTTCCATCCTGCGCGCTTACGCAGAGGTCTATGCGCAAGATGACAATGCCGAAAAGTTCGTGGCGGACTTTGTGGCGGCCTGGACCAAAGTCATGAATGCGGATCGCTTCGACCTTCAATAGGAGTGATGAGGTAAACAATGGAGCCCGGTGTTTTCGCAACACCGGGCTCTTTCTTTTGCGAACGTGCAGCAATGAATGCACCTACTTATAGACAACGGCATGGAGTGCACTCGTTTCCACTTCATGAATCTTTTCATCCCAGAGCCGTTTGAAAATGCGCGCCTTCAGGACATTTTGTTCGCCTTTATTCAGTTGATCGATTTCGCCGCGAAAACCGGATCCAATGCAGATTGTCCACCAATCATCGGGTGTGACAAGGGATTGCTGGTCTGAGGCGCACAGAATTTCAGGCTCATTTGTGCCGCCGTCGAGCAATAAACGTCTAAGACCGTTGGCCACGGTCAACCGCTCCCATGGCCGAGGTGCAACTTTGATGTTCGGGCGCAGACGTCTCATCTCTTCATAAAAGATCTGTACGGCCGGCTCAAACGAGCGTTCCGCCCAGACCGTGATCACCAATCGACCGCCGCGCCGAATGTGCTTCCACAATTCTGCGATTTGCCCTTCCATATCGGGAACAAAAAAGATGGAGAAGACGCTGATCACCGCGTCGAAGCTTTCGTCGGGCTCGCCGGAACCCGACATGTCTGCGCAGCGAAACGTCACATTGCCGAGGCCCTGCTCAGACGCCTTCCATCGGGCGCGGGCCAGCATGGTCTCCGCCACATCAAGCCCCAAGACCTGGCCGCCGGGGCCGACCGCCTTTGCCGCGGGCAATGCTGACGCGCCGGTGCCGCAGCCGACATCCAACACGCGCTCGCCGGATTTGAGCGCCGCCAGTTCGACGGCACGGCGGCCATGGCGGTCCCAGAATGCCAGTGGTGCGTCGTCAAAATGATCCGCGGCTGCATTATAGGTTTTGGCCGCCTTTTGAGCCGGGCTTTCGTTGATGGCATCCATTTGATCGGGTCCTTCTTCAAAGTCTGAGAGCGGTCTTGCCTTAAGGGGACCCATCGCTTTGGGGAATGATCGGTAAACCAATTCATTTGATCGTCGGCACAAATCAGAAGATTTTCAGTCTTTTCAGCACTCTATTGTCTGTGTTGTAAGATGCTGATCACAACCGACCCAGTGGCCCGGGAGTTCTAGCGTGGATGCTTTATCTGAGATTTTGCGCGATGCGCGTCTGACCGGCGGCGTTTTTATGAGCGGCATCTTTTCTGAGCCGTGGTGTCTTGCTACCCAAGTGGCCGCAGGCGATTGCAGCCCGCATCTGGGGGCAACAGACCACCTGGTCTTGTTTCACTATGTTGTCGAAGGCTTGATGGTGATCGAGCTTGCCGATGGAACGCGGCATGAGTTTTTGCCGGAACAGGCCGCGATCTTTCCGCATAATGACGATCATACGTTGGCGGGACGGGAGCCGGCCGAGCTTCCCGAGCCCTTTGATGAGTCGGACGTCCCGGCGCCCGGCGAACTTATGAGGATCGAGACCGGCGGTGGTGGTGCCGAGACGCGGATTATTTGCGGCTTTCTCGGCGGCAGGCTCTTGGCCTCCGATCCGCTCTTTGCGCTCTTGCCGCCGATGTTGCGGTTTGATTGTGATCACGAGCGCTCGGGCCCGTTGGTCAAAATGTCCTTCGAGCTTGCCGCCGGAGAGCTTTCGGATGGCCGGCCCGGCGCTGATGCTATGTTGGCGCGATTGTCCGAGCTTCTGTTTGTCGAAGCGGTGCGCTCCTATGTGGAAAGCTCTGCTGAGGACTCAACAGGTCTCATTGGAGCTTTGCGCGACCGGTCTCTCAGTAAGGCGGTTGCATTGATGCATCGGGCGCCGGATCAGGTCTGGTCGGTGAATGATCTTGCCCGTCATGCGGCTATTTCCAAGTCCGGTTTGGCGGATCGGTTTAAGCAGTATCTCGATTGCACACCGATGGACTATCTCACCCGCCACCGCATGCGTTTGGCGGCGCGTGCTCTCGAGACAACAGATGCATCTCTTTTGGAAATTGCCGGATCCGTCGGCTATGGATCGGAAGCGGCATTGAGCCGCGCGTTTAAACGATGTCTCGGCGTTTCCCCCTCGGCCTGGCGTGAGCAGCGCGGCAGTCCGGTTCAAGCCAGCAGGTAATAAAGTAACACATAGGTGCTGAGCAGGACGGCGATCCAAAGCGCCGTGGTGCCGATCGGCCAAGACCGTGAAAACGTGCCTTCAATACCCCAGTAAACCAGACATCGGATGCGCAGCGCTTCAAGCTGGTGCAGAATCCAATGTGTCAGGCCCTGTAGGCCGGAGCTGAGACGGGTGCGTGAGACGTCGTGGAGACCATAGAGCAGGCGTCGCCAGACCCAATCCGTATCAAGGGAAATGGTCAGTGTCCGTTTCATAGCCGGTAAGAATAAGAAGAAAGCTAAACCGGAAAACAGCAGAAGCTGTAGATAGAGGACAAGCTTGTCCGGTTTGTAGGCTTCGTAGGATACCGGATAGGGCAAATACTCATAGATCGCCTGCGGATAGACGCCGAGGAAAATGCAAAGGCCCGAAAAGATCGCCATGGCCAAACTCATATTCCAAGGCGCATCTTTAGGGCGCAATCCGGAATCCTTTTGGAAAAAGACAAACCAAGGAAATTTGATTCCGGCATGGAGAAACACACCCGCGGAGGCCGCCAACAAAAGGAAGTAAACCAAAGCCAAGCCTTCGACGACCGCTGCTTCGGAGATCAGTGCTTTGGTGGTAAAGCCGGAGGTGAGCGGGAAGCTGGAGATCGACAGGGCGCCGATGATACAGAAGAGGCACGTCAGCGGCATGGTGCGGAACAGGCCGCCGAGATCGGTACATTTGCGCATGCCGGTCCGGTACAGCACGACCCCTGCGCTCATGAACAGAAGCGCTTTATATATAATGTGCGCAAAAGCGTGGGCGGCGGCTCCATTCAGCGCAAGCTCCGTGCCGATTCCGACGGCGCAGACCATAAAGCCGACTTGGTTGACGATGGAATAGGCCAGAATGCGCCGCGCATCGTTTTCCAACAGCGCATAGATGATGCCGTAGAAAATCATGTAGAGCCCGACGCCGATCAAAATCGGCTCACCTGGGAATAATAGTATCAGCGCCAGCACCGCAGCTTTGGTGGTGAAAGCCGAAAGAAAGACCGTGCCTGTCGCTGAGGCTTCCGGATAGGCATCGGCCAGCCAAGCGGAGACCGGCGGTGCGGCGGCATTGACGAGTACGCCGATCAAGATCATCCAGGTCGCAAAGCTGTCCGCCCGCAAAGCGCGAACGTCGAGAGACCCGGTTTCGAAAGCCACGCCGACAATGCCGACCATGAGAACTACGCCGCCCAGAATATGCATGATGGCGTAGCGGGTGCCGGCCTGTCTGGCTTGGGGTGACGCGCCACACCAGACCACGATCGTGGAAAAGATGGCCATGATTTCCCAGTAGACGAACAAGGTGAGCAAGTCACCTGCAAAGGCGACACCGATGGCGCCGGCGCCATAAGCAAAAGCGGCGGCCAGTTCCAAACGGTCGGCATGGCGATAGGCATATAGCCCGCCCACAAACATCATCAGCGCAAAGATGGTCCCGAACAGACGCCGTACAGAACTGCCTTCGACGAGCTCCAACGTGTAGCCGAGGAAACCAGCCGTCGCGGCAACGCCGTCTGGGAGTTGCCAGATCATCCACAGGGTCCCCAGGGAGGCCACGGACATGATGCCGGCACGCGTCACGGCACTGCGCGAGAGCGCGATCAAAAGCGCGCCGAACAAAGGCAAAATGGCGGGCGGGAGAAACTCAATCATCGTAATATCGCTCATCCCGTTTCAATACCCAGCCCAGGGCCTTGGCCGCGAACACCATGGCGACGCAAGAGCCGAAGCCAAACAGCGCGCCAAAACCAACCCATCCGTCGATGCCGAAATAACCCTTCACCGGAATAATGAATTGCGCCAAGACCGTGATGGTCAAGATCGCATAGAGTGCAATCCACAACATACGGATGGTCTTGGGGCGGACCAACCAATGATCCGAGTGATCCGTCTCGCTCATTTCAAATATCCCTCCATCATTTGGGATGCCAAGGTGATCACCGGCCCTTGAAAAAAGAAGAATGCGATGGTCAGGCCCGCCGTTGCCGTCAGAGCGATGACGATGGGGAGCGGGGCTTCTCCATGGGGTTTCGAAGATGCATCCGCATCCTGCAACCATGCGGCATAAAGAATGGGCAAGAAGTAAGCGGCGTTTAACAGCGTGCTCAAGACGATTGCCGTGATGGCAACGATATTGTCCGCGGCAAAAGCGCCGCCCAATATATACCATTTGGAGATGAAACCGCCGGTGGGCGGCAGGCCGATCATGCTGAGTGCGCCGATGGTGAAGGCGCCCATGGTCCAGGGCATCGCCTTTCCGATTCCGCGCAATTGAATGAGTTCGGTCTTTTTGGACGCGGTGTAAATCGCACCGGCTGCAAAGAACAACGTGATTTTTCCGAAGGCGTGGGCCACCATATGGGTTGCCGCGCCGATCCCTGCCAGCGGCTGCAGGATTAACGCCGCCATGACCACGTAAGACAATTGTGCAATGGTTGAATAGGCGAGCAGCCGTTTCAGATTGGTTTGGCGCAAAGCAACGATACTACCCACCACAATGGTGAACGCGGTCAAGGCAATGAGCCAAGTGGTGACATTCTCACTGGCCAGAAGGTCAAAACCAAAAATGTAAACGACAATCTTGGTGATGGAAAAAACGCCGGCCTTCACCACCGCGACCGCATGCAGCAAGGCGCTGACTGGCGTTGGCGCCACCATGGCGGCTGGCAGCCAGCGATGGACCGGCATCACGGCAGCCTTGCCGATGCCCAATGCGAAAAGGCCGAGCAAAATTCCAAGTGCGGGACCCGCTAAATTTCCGGCAAGAATCCCGCCCTCTGTAAAGTCGAGGGTTCCTGTTGCCTGATAGGTCCAGATAATTGCCGGTAAAAATAAGCCGATGGACGTTGCCAGCAAAATACCGAGATAGACTCGGGCGGAAGCGACTGTTTTTTGGTCGCCTTTATGAGAGACAAGCGGGTAGGTGGATAGGGTCAGAATTTCATAAAACAAAAACAGTGTCAGCAAATTGCCTGCAAAGGCGATCCCCATTGTGGCGGACAAGGCAATGGCGAAGCTGATGTAAAAGCGCGTCTGGTGTTTTTCTTTATTGCCGCGCATATAACCGATCGAATAGACCGAGTTGATAATCCACAACGTCGATGCAAGTGCGGCGAAGATCATGCCCAACGGCTCGATACGAAACGCAATCGCAATACCGGGCACCATCTCTTCGAGCGCGAAACTCAACCTTTCGCCGGCGATGATTTGCGGGACTATGTTCCAAACCACCATGGCGAGGCACACAGCGGTGAGCAATGTGATGGCTTCGCGAATATTCCGATAGCGCTCACCGGCAAGCGCCATGCCGAGGGCGCCGATCAGAGGAAGCCCAATGGCCGCGATGATGGGCCAAGCGCTCACGGCAAATGCTCCAACAGGATTTCAGCGGCTTGTGTGGACAAGGACACCGGTATCTGCGGTAAGAGTCCGAAATAGATATTGGCCAGCACGGCTGTCCAGGTCACGGCCAAAAGTGGCCAGGGTGCTTCGCCAACGACGGACTGACCTTGCGGTTTTTCAGAAAAATACGCCGCTTCGACCACACGCCAAATGTAGATCACGGCCATGAGAGAGCTGACCAAAATCACGATGACCATGACGACGCCCAAAGTGCCTTCATTCATCGCGGCGCCGATCAAATACCATTTGCTGATAAAGCCCGCCGTACCCGGCACACCGATGAGGCTGAAGCCCGCCAAGACAAACGCCATCATGGTGAAAGGCATCTGTTTGGCGATGCCTTGAACATTTTCAATGCGCAATAGGCCGACCCGTGTGGCGAGGCAGGCCACGGCCAAGAACAAAGCGCCCTTGGCCAATGCATGATTGAACATATGCGCAATCCCGGCAGTCAGACCGATCACGCTGACCAAGCTTGCGCCGAGCAAGATGTAGCCGATCTGTGCAATGGACGAATAGGCCAGCATCCGTTTGATGTTGCGCTCGCCGATGGCGACGCCGGACGCGATCAAAATGGCAATGAGCGCCAGCGGTGTGAGGAAAAGACTGAATTGCAGATCGTGCTGCGCCAAGTTTTGCTGAAAGACCAAAAAGTCAAAACGCAGCAAAACGTAAAGCGAGACTTTGGTCGAGCATGCGGCCAAAAACACCGTCACCAAATTGGGCGCGTACGTGTAGGTGTTAGGCAACCAAACATGCAGCGGAAACATTGCGGCTTTCAGAGCAAGACCCACGGTGACAAAACCGGCGGCCACCAAAATAGGCCTGAGTTCACCGACACCGCCGATCCGCGCTTCCATGTCGGCCAAATCCAGTGTGCCGGTCATCATGTAAATCAAGCCGATGCCGATCAAATAGAAAGTGGCACCCACGGTGCCCATCACCAAATATTTGAAAACCGCGGGCAGTGCGCGCCGGTCGGTGCCGCCGGCAATCAGCACATAACTGGAGAGGGATGAGATCTCCATAAAGACGAAAATGTTGAAGGCATCGCCCGCCACAACAATACCGGCGAGGCCCGCAAGCGCCAAAAGCCAAGCCGCATAAAAAAGCGGCTCGCCGTCAGGACCCATATGCAGCTGATCGCGCCCTGCGATCAACGCAACGGAGGAGGCACCGGTGACGATCAAAAGCAGCAACGCACTGAAGGGGCTGACCCGCAATTGAATGCCGTAAGGTGCCGGCCAAGATCCCATGGCGTAGCTGATCACGCCTTCGTTGAGAACCATCCCGGTCAGCGCAATGGCAATGGCGAAGGCCATGAGACTGGCGGCACAGGCCGCAAGCCACGGCAATCCGCGTCCTTGCACCAACAGCAGGAACGGCGCTGTCAGCATAGGAACCAAAACTTGTAATGCGGGGAGTTGAGCGGTCAGGGTCACAGTTCTCGGTGCCGCTTTTGGAGTTCGGTTTCTTCAATGGTTCCGTAGGCTTCATTGATCCGGACAATAATCGCCATACCCAATGCCGTGGTTGAGATGCCGACGACAATGGCCGTCAAAATCAGAACCTGCGGCAGCGGGTTAGAGAAAATCTGATCCGTCACACCTTCTTGAATGATCGGCGCGGTTCCGCCGTCGACCTTGTCCATGGTGATGTAGAGCAGGAATACGGCAGACTGAAAGATCGAAAGACCGAGCAGTTTTTTGATCAGGTTGGATTTGGCGATCACCGCGTAGAATCCGACCATGAGCAATATGGCGAAGACCCAATAATTATAGAGGCCCAAAATTTCCACTAGCGAGTCTCCCGGGCCGCGAATGCATGAAAGATCGAGAGCAGGGCGCCGGAAACGGTGATCCCGACGCCAAGTTCCACCAGCAAAATGCCCATATGCTGACCATCCACGGGATCAGCCGCCAGGACCGAATAGTCGAGAAAGTTGCCGCCCATCAGGATCGACGCCACTCCGACGCCACCGTACAGAATGGCACCGCCGGCCACCATGCCCAACAAAAGCCGTCGCGGCACAGCCGTCAGCGCGGCCGTTTCTCCATCTAAGAGCGCGTACAACATAATGCCGGTGGCGATAATGGCGCCCGCTTGGAAGCCGCCCCCGGGCCCGAAGTCGCCATGGAATTGCACATAGAGTCCGAACAGCACAATGAACGGGACAAGCAAACGTCCGACAATTTTCGGAATCAAATGATGCCGCAATCCTTGGGGCGAGGGTGCTCTGTCCGGTGGCAGCTTTTGCGATGTCCCCAGGACAAAGAGCACACCGATACAGGCGGTGAGAACAACAAACACTTCGCCCAACGTATCGTAACCGCGAAAGCTTGCCAGCACCGCCGTGACGACATTGGGGATATCAATCAGCTCCGGCGTATTTTCCAAATACCATGGGGCCACATGTTGATGGACGGGTGCTTCCGGATCACCGAGTCGCGGCTTATCGAAAGTGGCGTAAATCAAAGTGGCTGCCGCCACAGCCACAACCGTCAAGGGCAGCCAACGATTGGCGGTCACGACCCGTTCGTGTTCGCCGGTCAAAGCGAGCGCACTGAGTAAGACGATGGTCGACACCCCGGCACCGATCGCGGCTTCCGTCAGCGCCACATCAGCGGCGTCCAATACAAAAAAAGTGCTGGCCATTAAAAGACTGAAAATGCCGGTCAGCATAACGGCGACGAAAAGATTTTTGGCACGAACAATCGAGACGGCGCTGATCACCAACAGGGTCAAAAGAAAAATCGCAAAAAGGATAATCATGGCTCTTGCGATCCTTCCGTTTCATTGGGCAGTTTTTGTGCTTTCGGTTTCATGCCGGATAAAAGTGCCGCATTGGCGAGCGCATAGGACGCGGTCGGGCCTGTCAAAAGCAAGAATCCGAGGATCAAAAGAAGTTTCAGCACAACCACCACTTCGACGGCTTGAAACATGACCCCGAAGAGGATCATGATCGTGCCCATTGTGTCGGTCAGGCTGGCGGCATGCATGCGGGTATAGAAGTTGGGCAACCGTATGGCGCCTAAACCTCCGATGAAAACGAAAATGCTCCCGCCGAGCAGCAGGATCCAGCTGATGATATCAAACGCCATGGACATGGTCTTAACTCATGTCCTCCGGCTGTTTTGGTTCGGACGACGTGGTGCGGTTTTGAAAGAACTCCAAAACGGCCAGCACGCCGACAAAATTGATCAAGGCATATGTCAACGCCAAATCCAAGAAGTCCGGTCGGCCATAGAGAAAGGCCACGACGGACAGCAATAGGGCGGTTTTGGTGCCGAACATGTTCACGGCGAGCACGCGGTCGTATACACTTGGTCCCATAACGGCGCGCGCCAGGGCGAGAGACATGGTGGCAAGAATAGCTATTGAGACGACGTAATACACCGGGCTCAGTCCTGCGTCAGATCGGCGGCGCGTCGATTGAACTCGCCGGCTTTGATGTCTTCTGCCCCTTGCCGGGTCAGACAATGCACTTGCAGGGCGCCGTCATGAACGTCCATGGTGACGGTCCCCGGTGTCAGCGTTATGGAATTTCCAAGAATGGCTTGGCCAATCGGACCCGGCGGCAGGGCATCGAATTCCACCACGGTTGGACTGATCGGCAACTTCGGATCGATGATGAGTCGCGCCACATCGAAGCTGGACTTAACGATTTCAGGGATGAGCCACGCCCAATAACGGGGAAGTCTTGTAATGACCTGTAGAGAGAAGACACCGCGCTCAAAGAAACCGATCCTGACGGCGACAACTACGCAGAGCAGGCATGAGACCAAGCCAAGAACAAGAATGAGTGGTTTATAAATGCCGGACCAAGCGAGCCACACACCGACCAAGATCAGCAATAGCCCGATGATTGAGCCCGTCCGAATTGAAGTCCATCCTGGCATGACGGCCGCATCGAAACCATACAGGTTTCGTCCCTCACAAAATAGTGCTCGCGAACCCGACTCGTCCGCCAGCACCTTCTAACACTCAGACCTTTTGTCGACTACCCGAATTGCCCCTCCAGCAAGGGCGACAACTTTGCGAAGTCATTGAAAATCCTTACGCTCTTCATAGACAAACCGATCAAAAAATTCTGCTATCGCGATTCAAAATTATAATAGGTTTTTCCTATGTTTAGTTGGCGTTGCATAAGGGCTCCGGCCCCCAAGATGCCGTCCGGCACATCTAGCTTCGGCTCCCGCGCGTAGTGTAAAGTATGCAAACATGAGCGATGGCGTCAGATTTTACGCGCGCATTGCAAATCTCAAGAGGGAGATGGCGGAATGACCGAGACACTCGAACGGGCGGTGCTTGCCGGAGGTTGCTTTTGGGGCATGCAGGATCTCATCCGGAAACTACCGGGCGTGGTCAAGACCCGTGTGGGCTATACCGGCGGCGATGTCCCCAACGCGACCTATCGCAATCATGGCACCCATGCGGAAGGGATTGAAATCGAATTTGATCCCCAGCGCATCAGCTATCGCGATATTTTGGAATTCTTTTTTCAGATTCACGATCCGACCACGCTCAATCGCCAAGGCAACGATATCGGTCTGTCCTATCGTTCGGAGATCTTTTACGTCACCGACGCTCAACGGGAAGAGGCGGTTCGCACCATTGAAGATGTTAACGCTTCAGGTCTTTGGCCGGGGCCCGTGGTGACGCCGGTCACGCCGGTCGGTGATTTCTGGGAAGCGGAGCCGGAACATCAGGATTACCTTGAGCGTTTTCCCAACGGCTATACGTGTCATTTCCCGCGCGCGGATTGGAAACTGCCGCGCCGCGAGGGTGAAGTCGCCTAGATTGAAGATCAAGCGGCAGCTCTTTTAAAGTGCTACCAGCCCCAAGTGCCTGCGGCGCCTTTGAACGGGCCTACAACCCGTGACGTGATCCAGCCGCCGTAAAAATCACCTTCTTGGGCTTGCACTTCTTCGTCGCCTACCCAGCAGCTATCGACCCGCGAGGCATAAAACGCCAGATAATCGGCGATCTCACGAAACGGCGGGGTCGGATTCGGATAACTCCACGCTGCTTTTCGCGATACATTGCCGTTGACATTGATCGACCAATATTCCGCCATCCCTTTGAACTCACAATAAGACTGACCGGAGGATTGCTCGATCAAATCCTGACGAATGTCGTCAAGCGGAATGTAGTAGACAGGCGGATGACTGGTCTCAAGAACGCGGTACCCTCTCGTGGTCTCTGCGATGGTTTCGCCCGCAAAGATGACACGCAATCGCTCGGAAACAGATTCTAGGCGCGGTGGCCGCGGGTAATCCCAAACGGATTCTTGTCCGGGTCCAGGTTTAATCGGTTTGGCTCTAGACATAGTGGGACCTTCCGCTTAGTTCCTGTCTAAGGTATGTCTTTTATAGTCGTGTCCGGGAGCGCTGGATCACCCATCCTGTACTATAATAATTGTACCGGTTGAGGAAGTAGAAGGCATCTGAGGCTTGGCGCCGGTGCTTTGTGCGGATGACACGGATGTCCAGGCCAAAAAAGGCACTCTCAAATGTTTGAAATTTCACTCGGCGTGCTCCCGGAAAAAGCTCTAATGGGCGAGTATGCTGCCAAAGACGGCTGCTTTACAGATTGCTACATCACTGATGTGCCGGGGCAGGTGAGCTTGGCGAGCTATGTGGAAGCCTTTTACACAACTTTGTTGTTCAAGTTAGAGCGGGTTGTTTTGCAAGTCGCGCTGTCTTTACCGTCTACGGACGAAGACGCCCGGCAATTGGCTTTGGGTGAGACCGATACGTTTTCAGCTTGGGTTGTTGAAGCGCGGACGGGCGATCAAATATTGCTTGCCGACCGTAAAGGGCGAACGCGATCCTGGCTAATGGTTGGGCCGTCGCCGCAAGATGATGACAAAACGCGGCTCTATTTTGGGTCTGCTGTTCTGCCTGTTCACAATGAAGAAACCGGTGACCGTGAAATGAGCGCCGGTTTTAAAGCCCTCTCCGGATTTCATAACGTGTATGCCCAAGCCCTCTTGGCAGCGGCCGCGCGCAAATTGGTCAACTAGACCATAACGTTTGGGCAGTTTGGATTACGATGAGCCGTCGACCACATTCGCGTCCACTTCATCCAATTGCAGTGTGAACATTCTGGCGTACCATCCGCCCGAAGCCATTAACTCGTCATGGGTGCCGCGTTCCGCGATTTTGCCGTCCAGCATCACCAAAATCTCGTCGCTATCGACAATTGTTGAGAGACGGTGAGCGATCGTCAGCGTGGTCCGCCCCTCGCACAAATGTTTCAAGGCCTCCATCACACCTTTTTCGGTTTCCACATCAAGCGCCGATGTGGCTTCATCCAACAAAACGATCGGCGCGTTTTTCAGGATGGCGCGAGCGATCGCTACCCGTTGCCGTTGACCGCCGGACAATTGGCTGCCCCGTTCGCCGGCCTCTGTTTCATATCCGTCCGCAGTGGTCATCAACCAATCATGAAGCCCGGCGCTTTTGGCCGCCGCTTCGACTTCCGCATCGGTCGCATCCGATTTGCCCATAAGGATGTTTTCGCGAACCGTTTCCCGGAAAATGTAGCTCCGTTGAGAGACAACAGCAAAATGGTTTTGCAGACTTTCCAATGAGAAAGACTTGATGGGCGTATCGCCGATGGCAATCTCTCCTTGCTGCACATCCCAATGACGTAGAAGCAAATTGACCAAGGTGGATTTGCCGGTGCCGCTGGGGCCGACCAGTGCCACATGTTTGCCTTGGGGAATATCGAGAGAAAAATCGTTCAATATTTTTTTCTGCCGACTCCAATCGCCGTCATCTGCGTCATATTCAAATGAGACATTCCGGAAATGGAGTGAGGCGTCTTCGATCGCTACTGCGTCGGCGTTGCTGATTTCATCAACTGCCGGCGGTTGATCCATCATGGAGAATAGACGCCGCGCTGCAATGATGGAGACACGATAGTCGGTAAAGTTGTTGGCCAATCCGATTGACGTGTAAAAGCCGATGACTGAGACCGCGATAATGGCCGGCAGATCCACAAGGGCGGAAATTTCTTCCTGCAATGTCAATTCGACACCCCACCAGGCGGCGGCCAAGATGCCGACGGTGACAAAGATCTCTCCCAAGGCGCGCTGGGTTGCATCGGCACCGTAGAGTTTTTCTTGGCCGTCTTGCATGGTCGCACCCATGGCCCAAAGGTCCTTCGCCCGTTTCTTTTCATAGCCGAAGGCAACGGTGTCGCGAATGCCTTGAATACTGTCGGAGACAAAGGCATTTACTTCGCCCAATTTCTCCCGATAGGAGACGCCGTCGCCCCCGAGTACGGAGACGAGCCACGGAAGCAAAAACGTGGTGGCAAGGTAAAAGGGGAGTAGCACCCAGAGAAATGTCGGGTGCACCGTAGTGCACCAGGCCAAAATAATAGCGGGTACGAAAATGGCGGCAACGGCCGGCGCAATCGTGTGGGCATAAAAGGGCTCAACCCGTTCGCAGTCGGTCATCACCCGGCTGACTGCGTCACCCGATTGCAGTTTGGCGGTTCGGGCCGGCGCGAGCGGTAACATGGCGTAGTAAAACTTGTTGCGGAAGGCCGCCAAGATACGGAACGCAACATAATGGCCCGTATAGGTTTCAATATAAGAGGTAATGCCGACAATGGTGCCCGCAATGGCGATCCATCTCACCTGGTTCCAAATCACATCCCAATTAACGGTGCCCGCCTCATAGGCCTCGATATAAATTCCGACACTGGCAGCGGCAATGCCGAGCACGGCCGCTTGACCGACAAATTTGATCACGCGCGCGGCGAGGCTGACAAACATAATGCCGTTGAATGGCGTCATGTAGGTCAGCAGCCGCCGGATGATTTGGAAATTGCTGAGATGGCCCAAAGGCACGGCTTCGGTTTTTGCAACACTGTTGGTGTCAATTGCTGTCATGGGTTTTGTGCCTTCCTATTCCGCTGCCGCGATCGGCCGCGCACGGCCTTCGGATTGCCGTTTGGTGTTGACCATCTGCGCATAGATGCCGCCTTGGTCCAAAAGCTCTTGGCGCGTGCCGGATTCCGCGACGAGGCCGTCTTCCATGACGACAATGCGATCGGCTTGTTCAATGGTGCTGAGCCTATGGGCGATGAGCAAAACTGTTTTGCCTTCCGTCAATCGCGCCAGCGCCCGGTTCAAGGCCGTTTCCGTTTCCACATCGATTTGTGATGTGGGTTCGTCCAAAATGACAATCGGCGCATCTTTTAGGATCGCCCGGGCAATCGCGAGGCGTTGCGCCTGTCCGCCGCTGAGCGCCATGCCCTGATCGCCCACTTTGGTATCGAGCCCGTCGGGCGCAGTATTGACAAAGTCAAAAAGCTCGGCGCCGCGCAAAGCTTGCATCAAGTCTTCGTCGGATGCGTTCTCTTTGGCGATGCGCAGATTCTCCGCGATGGTGCCGTAAAACAAGAACGGGTCTTGCGGGACCAAGGCAATTTGATCGCGGATCTGTTCCAGGGTGAGTTTTTGTTCCGGGATACCGCCGAACAGAATCTCACCCTCTTGCGGATCCAATGTTCTCAAAAGCAAATTGACCACGGTGGTTTTGCCCGATCCACTTCGGCCGATAAGCGCCACCGTTTCTCCGGGGTTCAGGTTCAGTGTGAGATCTTTGACCGCAGGGGTCTCTGTACCCGGATAAGTGAATGAAACATCTTTGAGCTGAATATCCACCGAGGCGGGCAGCGTTTCCGTTTGTTCTTGAGCCAGCTCCCGCACCGGCGGTTTTTCATCCAAAAACTCTCTTACTTTAGCGGCGACCTCGCGCCCCAAAGCGCCGGCGAAGAAAAACTCTCCAATCAGCAATAAAGTGCGGCTGAATTCCAAACTGATCAGAACCACTGCAACAACTTCGCCTGCCGACAAGAAGCCGCCTGAGTAACGATAGAGCGCCACGCCCATAGCGACCGCGGTTGAGAATAGCGCAAATCCCAATTCTAAGAAGATGAATTGCGATTGGGCCACAGCCAACAATTTCATGGTGACTTTGCGTTGAACTTCGTTGGCATCTTCCATCTCGACACCGCGGCTTTTATCGCGGTTGAACATTTTCAAGGTCGCCATGCCTTGAATGGAGTCGAGATATTGGGCGCTGTTGCGGTCTTTGACTTCTTTGTTCTGGCCGCTGATACGGCGGAAGCCCCGCGCCGAGGACCCAACAAAAAGCGGTGTGAGCGGAACACCCGCCAGCATCCAAAGTCCGACCACCCAGTCAATCCAAAAGATCGCGATGCAGAGCATGATCGGGATGGCAATGGCGACCCAGATCTGGACAAAATACACGCTGAAATAATAGTCAAGATATTCAACGCCTTCGGTGGCGGTATTTGCGATTTCCCCGGTACGTCTTTTGCCCAAAACGCCGGGGCCCAACTCAACCACCTTTTTATAGATGCGATCGCGCACATTGAGCTTGGCTTCACTTGAAGCGCGGAACTGACCGGTGCGGAAGATCCACGCCAAAGCGGCCTTCAGCAAAACTAGTCCGGCGAGAATCCAAAACCATTGGCGGAGCAAATTGTCCCCTTGCCACGCAGAGTCGACGGCGAGACCCAACACATAATATAAGAGGATCGTCGTCGGCATGGTTGCGATGCCGGCGATCAATCCGATCTTGACCCATTTCATTGTGTCCGGTGTCACCAACCGATCGTCTACGCCAATCATATGTGCCTTCCAGTTCTCAAGAATTTTGGGTGTGCGGTGTTGAAGCGCCAACCTCTTCGTCCGCGCGAGGGGTCGCGGATGCCCCAAATTTGAGTCATACTACACCTTCAAGCAGGGTTTAAGGTCAAGGCTTCCATGCCTATTTATTGGGAGCAGACGTTTGACATCTCAGAAGTACGGGAATTCTCACTATGGGCCGTAAGTTAATGACAATTGGGCAATTGGCGAAACGCACCGGCGTGTCCACGTCCCTTTTGCGCTATTATGAGAAAGAAGATCTCATCACCCCAACCGACCATAGCGAGGCGGGGTATCGTCTCTACGCGGATGACGTGCAAAAGACCATTGAGTTCATCAAGGCGGCCAAGCGTTACGGCTTCTCTCTGACCGATATTAAGAGCATTTTGGGCCAAGATTCCGGGGGCGAACGCGGCGATGCCGAAATCATGTCCATGGCCGAAGAACGTTTTATGGATATCGAACGGCGGGTCACGGAGATGCTGGTGTTGCGTCACGAATTGGAACTTTTCTTGTTCGATTTGGCGTCACAATTGGATCGCAGCGGCGGTGAGTCGTCCGATCCCCATTATCGTGAATTGGTCGAGCAAGTTTGCGGTCATGATGTGACTCACATGCCGAAATCGTCCCTGCAACGGCTGACCGAGCGAATCGGTTGCAGCCTCGCCAATTCGGAATGGGAAGCTTTGTTCAAAGATCTGCGCGGGCGCCACGTTCATATTTGGCGGGACGACGATCAATATGCGGTGCAGTTCACGCCCAAAACGCCAAAAGTTGAAGCCGCTCTCAGACGGCTGGCGGACAGTGAATCAGACTGCGATGTGCACACACAGCCTCATGTCGCCGAGTCGGAGGAGGGTCTGTTATTCACCGCCAAGGGCGAGAATGCCTTTCTCTACGCCAAGCTGTTTTTGGCGCTTGAAGCGGCAGAAGCCTAGAAATCCGCCATTTTCACATAAGCCTTGACCTTAAACCCAGCTTTAAGGGGCATAATCTGTCAAACGTTGAATAGTTTGAGGGAAAGGTGCCCAATCGTGATGGCCCAAATTGCCGCACAAATTGACAGTGACGTCGAAATCGAACCGACGACGCACAAAGTCCGCATTGCCGGGATGGATTGCGGCAGCTGCGCCATGACCATTGAGAACGGCATACGGCAGGTGCCCGGCGTAGAAGAGGTCTCTGTCAGTTTCACAACGGAAACCATGGATCTGTCCGGCGATATGTCCATGGACGACATTTCGGCGCGCATCAAAGAATTGGGCTACCGCATTGTCGACGCTGACGAAAAACCAAAAACTGTTGCGATCGAACAACGCGGCTTGATGGGTTTTTTGGCATTCCTCTGGGAGCAGCCGCATTTGCGCCGCGCCGTCTTCGTGAGCTTGGCCGTATTTGCCGGTTTGATCTTGGTCCCGGGGGAGGCCTCGTTCCTCGGATTGAATCTGCTCAATAGTCTTTTTACGGCTGCCGTACTCGTGGCCGGAGCGCCGGTTTTTGTCAAAGGTATTCGGGCGTTGCTTCATGCGCGCAGCTTCACCATTGATCTGTTGATGGCGGTTGCGGCATTTGGAGCCATTTCCATCGGCGCCACGGGCGAGGCTGTGACGGTCATCCTTCTGTTCATGTTGGGTGAAGCGCTGGAGGCCTATAGCGCTGAGCGGGCACGGGATTCTCTGCGCAGTCTTTTGTCGTTGCAGCCGCAAGAAGCAACCGTGTTGCGCGCCCATCATGACAACCATGATCACGATGGTCATGACCATAACGCTCATGCCCATGACTCACACGATCATGCGGTCGAATTGCCCATCGAAGAGGTGTTGATCGGCGATCGGGTTTTGGTGCGTCCGGGTCAACGGATTCCGGTGGACGGTGAGATTATCTCGGGCGTGTCGTCCATCAATCAGGCACCCGTCACCGGTGAGAGCGTGCCCGTTGTGAAGAGCGTCCACGATGAGGTAATGGCCGGGACGGTGAATGGAGAAGCGGCCCTTGAAGTGCGGGTGACACGCGCGGCCGATGACGGCACCATTGCGCGCATAGCCCGGTTGGTTGAACAAGCGCAAGCCCAGCGCAGTCCTGCGGAGCGTTTCATCGACCGCTTTGCGCGCTGGTACACGCCGGCGGTGGTGGTGCTTGCTTTGTTTGTGGCCATTGTGCCGGTTGTTTTCTTTGGGCAACCGTTGTTGACCGGCGATGGGGAGACTCAGGGCTGGCTCTATCGCGCACTGGCTTTGCTGATCATTGCCTGTCCTTGCGCTTTGGTGATCAGCATTCCGGTGACGGTGGTGAGCGGCTTGACCCGTCTCGCTCATCTTGGTGTGCTGGTGAAAGGCGGCGCGCAACTGGATCGTTTGGCCGATGTGAAAATCATTGCATTCGACAAGACCGGCACGCTGACTCATGGTGAGCCGAAGGTAACGGAAATTCGCGCTGCGAATTGCGATCACGAGTCGGGCCGTGAAGACGAATGTGCACCTTGCGACGATCTTGTGACACTTGCAGCATCCGTCGAACGCAATTCCGAACATCCGGTGGCGGCGGCGATTCTGGAAGAAGCAAAATTGCGATTGCCCGGCGTCCATGTACAACCGGCGCAAAACGTCAAAGCAGTTCCGGGGCGTGGGGTCCAAGGAACGCTTACAAGCGGTGCGAAAGTGTCCGTCGGCAATGCGGCCATGTTCGATGAAGAGCCTGTGGATTGGCAGGGTGTGAAAGATCAAGCACAATCGACTCACGCCGATGGCAATACGATTATGTACATCTCTCAAGATGATAAAGTGGTCGGCCATATCGGTGTGCAAGACCAAGTGCGCGAAGCGACAACGCGCGCTTTAGCGGAACTCGACTCAATGTCGCCACCGATCCAAAAGGTCATGCTGACGGGTGATACGGAGCAATCGGCCAAGCGAGTCGCAGACGAAACCGCAGGCATTGATTCATTTCTTGCCGGATTGCTGCCCGACCAAAAGCTCAGCGCCATCGAAGAACTCAAAGGCAAAGGCGGTGCTGTGGCCATGGTCGGCGATGGGATCAACGACGCACCGTCTTTGGCCAGTGCCGATATCGGCATTGCCATGGGCGGCGGCGGTACGGCGCAAGCTATTGAAACCGCCGATGTGGTTCTCATGCAGGATGATTTGTCTCACGTGCCCATGACGTTGCGGATTGCACAGAAGTCGCGCAAGATCATTAAGCAAAATATTGTTTTGAGCCTGGGCCTCAAATTGGCGTTTTTGGCGCTTGCCATTCCCGGTCTTTCGACCCTATGGATGGCGGTGGTCGCGGATGTCGGTGCGACGCTCATCGTGACACTGAACGGCATGCGACTGCTGCGCGAATCTTAATGACGCAAATTCAGCACAAAATTGGGCCGATTACCTTGGCCCCCGGTGTTTTGCCTCGTCATGTCTTTGTCTATCTGTTCGCCGCCTTCGTCAGCATTGGGATGTTCACCTATCTCATCGCACTGACGCCCTATGTCTTGCGCGTGAATTTGGGGCTTTCCGAAAATGAAATGGGCCGGGTGACCGGTGATTTGCAATTTTGGCAAGAGGTCATATTGCTCGGAATCATCGGTTGGTGGGGGGCTTTGTCCGACCGGATCGGCCGGCGCAAAGTTTACATCATGGGGTTTATGATCCTAGCCGTTGCTTACGCAGCTTACGGCTTCGCCAATTCCATTCTGACCCTCACGCTTGTCCGCCTTATCTTTGCCGCGGGCGTTGCGGCGACATCCATGTCACTGGCCGCCGTGATTGCGGATTATGCCGATGAAGACTCACGGGGCAAACTGACCGGTATCGCCTTTTTCCTCAACGGTTTGGGGTCGGTGATGTTCTTTGTCGGCCTCACCCAGCTGCCGGAACTGTTTACGGCGCAAGGGGCGTCGGAGATCTGGGCCGGCCGCTTTGCTTATTTGGTCGCAGCTGCAATTGCGCTCACCGCAGGGCTTGTCATGTTCGGTTTGAAGTCGGGGCGCCCGACGGGCGTGCCGGACGAAAAACCGTCGGTCCGGAAGCTGCTCGGCCAGGGCATGCAGGCCGGGCGCAATGTGCGCATTTTGTTGTCTTACATGAGCGCGTTTACCGCACGCGCGGATATGTCCATTCTGACGTTGTTTTTGACTTTGTGGATTGTCACCGCCGCGGAAGCGACCGGCGCCACCATGGCTGAAGCGACCGCTCGGGCGGGCATGATCGGCGGCATAGCGCAACTCGCCGCAGTTATCTGGGCGCCGCTTTTCGGCATCATCGGTGACAAGCTTGATAAACTGACTTTGCTTGTTCTCGGGTTTCTGATTTCCACAATCGGCTACGGCTGGATAGCCATCACCGGCGACATTCTGAGTCTCTATGCCATACCCGCGTTGTTCTGTATGGGCATGGGACTGTCCAGCGCGCAATTGGCCTCCACGGTTTTGCTGGCTCAAGAAGCGCCCAAACATATCAGAGGGTCCGTCTTTGGGTTTCAGGCTTGGTTCGGTGCTGTCGGTATTTTGGCATTGTCCGCTGTCGGCGGCCGTCTATTCGACGCCATCAGTCCACAGGCACCGTTCATGGCCGTGGCTCTTTGCAACTTCGTTGTCTTGGCCTGCGCGGCTGCCTATCGGTTTGTTGAACTTCGGCGGGCACAAACTTTGGCTGTTGCGGCTGATTGATCTGTTGGTGTTTTGCCGTCGATGCCTTGGCATAGGGCAAAAGGCAAAAGAGATCCATATCAACATCAGGGCTGAATAGCTGAGACGCCGTCGATGGCGGTTCGAAAGTCACCGAGTGGGCGCAAGCGAAAAGAGCCGCCGTCCAATTTGGCTTGGGCAATACGATCGCAGCGAAACGAGCGAATGTCTTGCCGCAGGTGATCCCACGCCAAGACATACCAAACAGGATAACTCAGCAAAAGATAATGGGGCTCAATCACGCGCTCGGTCGTCCGGCCATTTTCCGCCCGGTAACGCACATGGAGAGCTTGGGTAATTATAAAAGCCTCATGGAGCGTTTTGACGATGGCTGTTTTCGGCTGGTTGAAGGCCGACAGCACAAAGGGCGATGCCGACTCGCCGATGAGAATACGTTTTTTGAGTTGATTCAGTTTGTGTTTCGTCGACGGCGAGAAGGACGCCATTAGTTTGCGCCGGACAGATGCCAAGTTTGCCATGAACAGAGGTGACTTCATCTGTTCGGTGACGGCCAAACTGACAAGCAAGTCGATCGCCTCCGTATGTGTTAGGTTGAGCCGTCCGATGCCCCAGCTCCAATGCAAACGCACGCCGCCACCCCGGCCTCTATCCGCATCAATGGGCAGTCCCTGGTCCCTCAAAATTTGAATGTCGCGGCTGATGGTGCGGGGGCTCACACCAACCTCCCTTGCAATGTCATCGACAATCACGGTTTCATCCGACTTCAGTTGGGCAGTGATACGTTCAAGACGCTGAATTCGGGAGAGGGTGGTTTTTCGAGGCATGGAAAAAATACGACACTAAATGGCGTATTTGTCAATATACCCATTCCAACACAAGTTGGAGGAACTATTTTATGACAAACGCGATCACGGTGCTTGCGCCGGCGAAACTCGCGCCGGGAAAAACCGAAGCGGAACTTCTGGCGGCGTCGGACAAGTTTCAGAGGGAATTTGTCCGTTTGCAGCCGGGCATTCTTCGGCGGGAATTGGTCAAAAGAGCAGACGGTGAATATTTGGATATTGTGCAATTTCGCAGCCGTGAAGATGCGGACGACGTGATTGAAAAGGAAAAGACATCCCAAGCCTGTCACGAATTTTTTGCATTTTTGGACACGACTGATATGGACGAGTCCGAGATCGAGTTCACGATTTCTCTCGCCACCTATTCCTGAGCTGAGTTCATCCGGGCCATGGAACCTTTTAAAAACAACATATCACCGGAATTGGTGATCTGTTTTGCGGATCATCTGGAGACGCGATTGGATGGTTTTGATCGGGCAACATTTGAAAACGCGATTCTGGAAACGCTTCCGGCGTTGGAGTTGAAAGCCCGTGCCGCATTGATTGCCGACCATCTCCACCAGGTTTTGCCGAAACGTCATAAAACCCGTGCCAAAATCATTCGTGATCTGTTGTACCCCCACAAAGTTATTCCGCAGGGGCAGCAGAGTGACGATCAGGGCATAACAGGGTGGGGCATGCTTCCGCTTTCCATGGTGGTCGGCAAATACGGTCTTGATGACTTTGAAGGGTCTCTCCTGTTGCTGAAAGACATGACCCGGCATTTTTCATCCGAGTTTGATGTCCGGTATTATCTGCAGGCCGATCAGGGTCGGGCTCTGGCAATCATGAGGCCATGGGTTACGGATTCCGATCCCCACGTGCGGCTTCTTGTTTCAGAAGGAACCCGGCCTCGCCTGCCATGGGGAATTCGATTGCCGGGCTTTGTGGCTGATCCGTTGCCGCTTCTGCCTTTGCTCAGCGCTTTGAAAGATGACGAGTCAGATTATGTGCGGCGGTCTGTCGCCAACAATCTCAACGACATTGCCAAAGACCATCCTGATCTCGTGGCCGGCATTGCCGAAGGCTGGTTGAAACATGCGGATGACAATCGCCGAAAGTTGGTCCGTCACGCTTGCCGGTCCTTAATCAAACAGGGACATAAAAAGACGCTGAGGGCTTTGGGCTATCACAAACCATTGGTGGTCCTGGACCGGTTGGAGATTCAGACGCCTGAGGTCCGGCTTGGGGACAGCCTCATTTTTGATCTGCAACTTTCATCCATCAAGAACCGGACGCAAAAGCTGATCATTGATTACGTCATCCATCATCGCAAAGCGAACGGAATGACGTCGCCCAAGGTTTTTAAATGGAAGCACGTCACGGTCCCGGCGCGTGAGTGTTTGGCGGCCGAGAAAAAGCACGCCATCAAAAAAATCACCACACGCCGATATTATGCGGGATGGCATGCCTTAGAAATTTTGGTGAATGGTGTTTCAATGGGACGGGCTGAATTCAAGCTTGTCCTTTGACGGTGTTAAGGACTGGCCGCGACCGCCTGCGCTGCCGCTCGTTTCGGAAAACGACGGCGGACGCAGGCGTTAGCGTTTGCGGCTCAAAGGACGCGCTTCATTTCAGAATAATCGCCTTCGGTCTTCAGCGTCATGGTGACGTCTTCATCGGTCCGGTTGCGCCAAAACCATCCATGATTGCCGTCAAAGGCGGCTTCTAAGACGCCTTCATCGCCGGGGACAGCGCGGCCCTTCTCATAAGAGATCCGTTGTCCGCTGCCATTGCCGTGCGTGTCGTAGTTCAGCAAGCCGCCATTGGCAGTCCACTCAAAGCGGGCTTTGGCGCCGCCTTTCATGACCAGTTTGATTTCCGCGCCCTGACCGGGGGTCAGTGTGATGGAGATTTCATCGCTCTTGGTGTCGGGCGCAGGCGCTTCTGCCGCCGGGGCCGCGTCAGCCAACGTGACCGCCGGTTCGGCTTCCGGGACCGTTTCCGCAGCAGCAATCGGATCTTCTAACGGATCCGGGCTTGCCGCCACCGTATCTTCGACGATGGGCTCAGGGGATTGTTCGGCCGGAGCAAGTGCTGCGGCTTCGGCCTGCGCTTCTGCTTCCAGGCGCCGATCGGCTTCGGCCTCCGCCGCGAGCTGGGTCTTAATCTCACCCATTTCCGTCAGGCCCAAAGTGCGGCCGGCACCGGTCGGGTCGATACCGTATTCCGATGGAAGGACCACGGTGACCAAAAGAGCCGCCGCGGCAAAAATGGCGATGATGGTCGAGCGTAACAACTGCGCCGATGAAGGAAGTTCGTCTACAGACGGTTTATTTGCGTTATACATGGATTTCCAACTTTCAAATATTCTGTGAGACCACATAGCCGGTGAGCTGATATCCGATCAGCATGAATCCGGCGGTCATCATGAGGACGTTCGCGGTGTAGGCGTGTTTCCAAAAACCCGCCGTTCGGCGCCAATAGCCCATAGCGATCAAAATTCCGGCGAGGGCCAGCAATTGTCCGATTTCAACGCCCACATTGAAAGCGAGCAGATTGGGCAGCAACCCGTCGGGCGAAATCTCGTAGTCGAGAATCTTACTGGAGAGGCCGAAGCCGTGACACAGACCGAAGATCAAAGTGGCGGCCTTGGTGTTCGGCTGAAAACCGAACCAACGTTGATAGGCGCCCAAATTGTCGAGCGCTTTGTACACCACGGATAGGCCGATAATCGCATCAATAATGTAGCTATTGATTCCGATATTGAAGTAAACACCGAGCAACATGGTGGTGGAATGACCCACCGCGAAAATCGTCACATAGATGGCGATATGCTGAAGCCGGTAGAGAAAGAATACGACCCCGAACAGGAACAGCAAATGGTCATATCCTGTGACCATATGTTTGGCACCGAGATAGATAAAGGGCAGGATATGCACCCCGGTGATTTCTTGGATGTATCCTTTGTCGCCCTCGGCAACCGCATGGGCGGAGGCCGCGCTCATAAAGAGCAAAAGCAAAAATGGGATGCCGAGACTCAGCACAAGCCGTCGCTGCGGTGTCGGCAATGTGATTTGGCCGCTGCCGGCCTTTGGGTAAGACATGACGTCAATCCTCAATAAACGTTTGAGACAAGGCCCATCTCGGGCGTTCACGTTTCATGGGATTTACGCGCGTGGCGGCCGCTCAAGTCCGAAACGTTGACCTTGGTCGTGGGAGCGCGGTGTGACGGCGGCCCACACATTCTCGATGGGCGCGCGCAGCGGACTGCGTATGTTGAGCGGTACGGGCAAGTCATGAGAGTGATCGGACGGGTTATGGCCGTGGGAATGGTCCGTATGATGAGCATCGTGGTGGTCATGATGATGGCCGTGATCGTGGCCATGATCCGAAACCCCATTCATCTGCCCGCTTTCGGTGAAGCTAAGGGACTCGGCGCTCCATCCGTCCAAATGCCCGATGGGTGCCAAGAGCATGGAGAGCGACACGGCAATCGCCAGCGCGAAACTAAAAATCCTATGAAAAGGCCGCTCTGTCATGTGGTTCGGCTTTTACTCTCTTAACTCTGTCCCCGGCGATGGGACTCTTATAGGCCGCCGTGTCAGGGCTGGCAACCCGGCGAAAACCGGCTCATTCCCGACGGACGTCGTAAAGCGGCACGGTACTGATGGACATTTTTGCAGAGCCGTCCTGTATCTGTTTGGAATGAGAGAGATAAATCAAGGTCTGGTTTTTCTCGTCCAGAATGCGTTTCACATTAAGCGTCTTCCATATAATGGAGCGCCGTTCGGAAAAGATGGATTCCCCTTCATCGGAGCGGTCGATGTCTCCCAACACCAGCGGACCCGTCTGCCGGCATTCAATGGAAGAATTGGACGGGTCTTCAAACCAATTGCCTTTCTGCAGGCGGTCAATCAAGCCCCGGTCAAAATAGGCCACATGACAGGTCACACCTTGAACCCCCGGATCTTGAAAGGCTTCAATGACGATGTCATTGCCCAGCCAATCCACATCCACATTGCCGACCTCTTCAGCAAGAGACGGAGTCGTCAAAAATAACGTCATGAAAACAAAGCCTAAAGGTCGAAAGACAGGCATTGGGGCCTCCGGTGATTGGTTCAAGTCAAGGATTGATCCTATCTCATTTAAGAAGGGGGCAACATATAGGGTTCGAAAATGAACTTTCTTTGACAGTGAGTCTGACTTTGCGGTTGTCGGGAGGATGCTGGCTCGCTTGCAGCCCGCATAATATTGACGTCGTTCCTGCTTGCTCGCTAATCTCATGGTCTTACATGTGATTGGAACACGGACGATCGGGCAGAGGGAGGTAGGCCATGTTTTTCAATCAGTACTCAAAACCATTTTCAGTAATTTCAAAAGTGCAATCACTGGCGTTGGTTCTTCTGCTAGGCGCATTGGCACAAGTGGTATTGGCGCAAGAAGATCATTCGCAACATCGTATGGCGCCGCAAAACCAAGATCATGATCACGCGTCCATGACTCAGGAACAATTTGATGAGCTGAGAGAGAAGGTCGAATTCTATCGTGAGTTGCCCAATGAAGCGATTGTGGCCAGCATGGGCCGGATGCGCAATATGGGCGGCATGATCAGCGGTGCCGATGTTGTTGGCGAGGTCGGTATCTTAGCGCTCGCGCACGGCTATACGGATGAGGGCAACGTGCAATGGATGGAAAAATTCGATTCCGTTTCCGAATCCTATCCGACAGCCTATGGGCTGGGCATGGCCATGATGGGCGGTGAGCATATTCAGCGCGCCATTGACGGTTTGGAAGCCGCAGGCGCCAAAACCATTCTCGTGTTGCGCACGGAAACCGGCGAGGCCAATTCTTTGGTCTATCAATGGGAATATGTTTTTGGCCGCAGAGACGAGGCCTCTTATCTGGCAGGGCCGCGTGTGGAGACCGAAGCCAATATTATTTGGGGACCGTCGCCGACGGCGCATCCTATCATGGCCGATATTATGTTGGACCATGCTAAGGAGCTCAGCACCGATCCGGCAAACGAAATGGTGATGATCATGGGCCACGGCGCCATGACAAAAAAAGAAAACGATATGGATTTGGAAATCTTGTCCAAGCATGCGGCGCAAATGAAGGACAAAGGCGGATTTCAAGACGTCAAATACTGGAATGTGCAAGACGATTTGCCGCCGGAAGGGCGCGCCGCCAATGTGACCAAAATCCGCGACATGATCCAAGAAGCCAAAGATCAAGGCCGTGACGTCATCGTGGTGACAAATGTTCTGACCCAAAGCGGCGTGATGGGCCGGCTCAAAGCCGACTCCGATGGTTTGGGCGCTAAGTTCAGCGATCGCGGATTGATGCAGAACCCGCTTTTTTCCGAGTGGATCAAAACCGCTCTTGAGGAGAATATCGGCGACCTCTAGTCTGTCTTTCGTTTTGGGATAACAGAAAGCCGGTACTGTGGGTGCTGAAGATTCGGATCTCTCGTCGCTCGCGGTGCAAACCCAAGACGTTTATGAACGCAATGCGGCGCGCTTTGATGCGGAGCGTCCCAAAGGCATGCATGAGCGTGGGTGGTTTGACCGCTTTCTCAAGCTTGTACCCGAAGGTGGTGCCATTTTGGATCTCGGCTGCGGCGCCGGTGATCCCATCGCGGCCTATATGTCCGAGCGTGGGCATCATGTGACCGGTGTGGATGCGTCCCGCGCTATGCTGGCGCTGGCGCAAGACAAGTATCCGGATGGGGATTGGCGCTACGGTGACATGCGCCGTCTGGCTTTGCCGGAAACATTTGACGGTATTGTCGGTTGGAACAGCTTTTTTCATTTGCGCCAAGACGAACAGCGGTCTGTGCTGCCTCAATTGGCGGCGCATTTGAAGGACGGCGGTGCTCTTATGCTCACTGTCGGGCCGGAGGCAGGGGAGGTCGCCGGCCATGTGGGCGACGATCAAGTCTATCACTCAAGCCTGTCGCCTGAAGATTACGAAAGCATTTTACGCGGTCTTGGTCTGTCTATTGTGGACTTCGTCAAAGAAGATCCCGACTGCGATTTTCAAACGGTGCTGTTGGCGCAGAAAACACTGCACCAACGCTGACTTATCTCAACTCTGCTTGCGCACTTCCACCCGCCGGTTGAGCGCTTTGCCGTCCGCCGTTGCATTATTGGCGACGGGCTCGGCTTCGCCTTTGCCGACCGGGCGCAATCGATCCGCCGCGATCCCGTTGTCGATCAGCCAGGTGACCACCGACTGCGCGCGCCGGTCCGACAGCGAAAGATTGTAATCGTCGGCGCCGTCGGAATCCGTATGCCCTTCAATGTCGACCACCAGATCCGGCGCGCTTTGCAGGGCCTCCAGCAACTGACGCAAAGCGGCGGCGGCAGAGGCTTTGGGCACGTCGCTGTCATACTCAAACAGAATGCCGTAGATGAGAGCGATACCATCGGATTCCAAGGCTTCGGCAATGGGATTGCTGGGCGGCGCATCGCTGCACGGTGTTGTCGCATCGTCAGCAGCGACGGGTCCGCCCCAGGCACTGCGGCTGCGCTGGCGATAGCGCACGCCCGCCAGCGCGCCTTGGCTGTCGATGGTCAGCAAAGCCGTGCCGGTAATATCCGTATCCGATTTCCAATTGAGAAGTGCGACGCCGTCATCGACGGAGCCGGACAATGTGCCGCCGCTGCGCCCGCTATTTTCCAAATAACATCCGGTGATCGCAGCACCATCTTGTTTCAATTCGATGAAGTCCACCCGGCCGCTTTTGTAGATGCCGGTGAAGCGTGTCTCATCCGTCGGCGGTGTTGTCTCACCATAGGCGATCACTTCGTCAAAATAGAGCCACGGTGTTTCTGTTTGTGCGCCTTCCACGGTAAAGCGCAGCCAACGGACCGGCATGTCCACCGCAACATCTGCCAAGGTCGCGCCATCGGGTGCGGCTTCGATCCGCGCCAATTCCACATAGCCGGCCTCTGGGCTTTCGGCTGACCCTTCGATCAAAACGGATTTTGCCGATCCGCCGGCCACGCCGCCGGGGCGTTCGCCCGCACCGTCGATTCCGACTTGGGTGAGGGTGGTCTCGGCAATCAGTTCAAAGACGAATTCGTAAGGGGGTGGATTTTTCTTGGTGCTGGAATTCCAATTGCTGGTGTCATCGCCGTCGGTCAAAGCCAAAGCGCGGGCCGGATCGACGGAGGCGGAGACCAGCACGGCGCCCTTGGCCAGGGTCAGCAGATCTGCCGGTGGTGCCGGTTCGGCCGTTTCTGTCAAGGCGTTTTCGGGCTGTGACTCTTGCGCCGCCGCCGGCGTCATCAGCAAAAGAAGCGCCGTAAGGCTCGTCATGAAAGTGCGGTTGTGTTTCATCTTGTTTCCCCTCAAGAACAGCCATTCGATGAACACAAAGCTAGGCTGATCGGTACATGCAATCAACGGGTGCTTCGTGTTTGGTTTCACTGCGTTTCAGGTTTTCATAAGCTTGGCCGGAGAGATTGCGCCGAGCTGATGACCCGGCCCGGCAAAAGGGGCGGGAAAGCCAAGAAAAAGGGGAGATCTCATGGACAGAGATACGGCGGTTTCCATGGCCCAAGCGGCCATTAAGGCCAAAAACAAGCGCCTGGTGGATGCGGTCTTGGCGGTGGAGGCGGCGCGCGGGCCTGAGACGCCCCGTCCCGTGGACGAGCTGCCGCTGATCGCCGTGACCTGTTCTACCGGCTGGGAATGCTACGCCATTGTCCAAGAATTGGTGACTACGCGGCGCTACCGCGTCCGGGCGCTTTACCGCACGCCAGGCACCCAGGCCGCTGCCCGTTTGGAGGCGCTCTACGAAAAGACGGAAAAAGAGCATGCCGGTCTTCTGACACTGAAATCCGGCACGGATATGAATTCCGAAGAGATTTTGACGGAAGCATTTGAGGGCTGTGACGGTGTGGTGCTTTACACCACCGCCAACACGGCCAAAGCGGGCAAGATCACCAATCACGGCAATGATCCCAAAGGCGGCATGAATGCGGTCATGACCCAAGTGATGGCGGCTCTCGGTGCTCTCAAGGCGAACCCGTCGGTCAAACAGGTCATTACCCTGATCTTTCCGACCGACAAAGTGCACGGCATTGTGGACGGTGCGCCGCCGCCGCCCTGGTGGATCTATCAAAAGCTGCGTATGTCCGACTTTTTGCGCGGGCAGGGGATCAATGTCACCTGCATTCACCGCCCGGCCTATTACTATGCCATGCACCGGGTGGATTATAACGACACCACTCAGTTCCGCGGGGATACCAAATTGTCCCAGACCTTGATCAAGGAAGACAATCTGTCCGGCATCAATGATCCGTCCTTCTTGGTCAATTGGGTTGATGTGCGCGATATCGGCAAATGGGTCGGCACCTGTTTCGATCACCCGGATATTTTCCGCAATCAAGATTTCTCCATCGCGTCCTGCGCCCATACCGGCCATGAATTGGTTGAGATGGCGGAGAAAAACAATCGACACGGCACCACGTTTAAATACAAGCAGTTTCCTATGTGGCTCATGAAGACCTTGAGCAAATTCACCGAAGAGGTGGTTTATCCGCTCCGTTACGCCCAGTGGTATAATGATCAGACCAATGGCTATGACTTTGCTCACAACGATGATTTGTCAGATCTCGCGCGGATCCATCCCCCTTGGACCTTTGAAAAGAAGCTTGAAGACTGGGGCATCAATGACATTGAGCCGAAAAAGGCCAAGTGATCAGACTCGCTTGGCGCGGAGTTGGTCGCAAAGCGGATGCCCATCTCTTTTTGATGCGGGTGGTCCAGACCTGTGGCATATTCGCGCTCGCTGGGGAGTCGAAACCACCTTTGGAGGACACATCACATGAAAAAAGTTTGGATGGGAGCTGCGGCCTTGGTCGCCGGTTTGGGTATCAGCGGCGCGGCGCTGGCCAGTGATTTCAGCTTGGCGTTTGAAAACACGTTGAAAGTCGAAGACGCCAACGGCACGACGCTGATCTATCTCAATGAAGACGGCACTTATACGACGGACCGGGACACGGCAGGCAAATGGAATGCGACGGACTCTGAATTTTGCTTCACTCCGGACACGCAGCCGGCCATGTGCTCACCTTTGCTGGTGACCGATAAAGGTATCGGCGAATCCTGGACCTCCACCTCCAGCGATGGCGCCTCTACGGCCACGTTTACATTGGTGGCCGGACGCTAATTAGCGCGAGTTTTTTTAAGACCAGAATGAATAAGGCCCCGCAAAGCGGGGCCTTTTTTATTGAGGTCCGGAGTCGCAAGATGGACTATGCTCCCTTTTGAATTGCGGTACGCCGAAGATTGAAGAGGGGAAAATGTTTCAGCGTTGGCCGGATCCCAATCATGAGCCGATCCCGTGGGATCAGCACGACCTTGCGCTATATTCCCGCAACCTTTGCATCTATCTCAGTCTCTCTATTTTGGCTTGGTCCGTGCCGTTCTGGTATTTCGACATCGCACCGGCGAGACCCGGTGCGGGTGACCTCTTTTTTCTCATCATTCTCACAGGAGTCTGGTTTGTCAGCACCGGCATTGTCACGGTGCGCATGTTTCAGGAGCTCGTATCCGTCGTTGCCGTTGTCGGATATCGCGTCTTGAAGATCGCAAAGGCCAGATGGAAAGAGTATCAGAAGCGCCGCGCTGAGGCGGACGGGAGTTGGGACGACTGATGCAAACGCCTCAACAATCCTGCCAACACACAAAAACCGGATCGACAATGTTTTTATAGACGGACCGGTGCAGCGCATCCGCCGGGTCTTCGCCGCTGAAAATATATTTGACGGCGCGGTCCGATTGGGCGCGGTCTTTGAATGTCATGATCATAAAATGGGTGTGATCGCGATCCTCATCCGTGTCCAGAATGGTATCGGATTGCCGCTCGCCCACGGGACCGAGCGACAAAAGCAGATCCCGTTCGCGCAAATGCTCCGCATAAATTTTGAGATCCGCTTGAAGGGTCGGCAAAGCCGTCGGCGCGTTCAATTTAAAACAAGAAAGCATGTGAAACATCAGGAGAACTCGTCTAGCGCAATGCGGGAACCACATGTTCGCCGATGACTTTCAAGGCGTCCAGAGGGTCATTGTGCAGGCGCAGTGAAATTTCCGTGAGACCGGCCTTGCCGAATTTCTGAAAGCGCTCAATTTCCCTGTCGAGATCGGCCATATCGCCTGTGGCCGTCATGCCGTGGATGAGCGGATTGATGATCTCATCGGGCACGCCCGGAATGTCACCGGATTTGGTCCACATAGCTTGCATGATGGCCGGGAAGTTCTCGCGCACGATTTGACACTCTTCAGGCCCCAGCAAATAAGAGATAAAGTCATCGCTCAATTGCCGGCCGCGAATGGCAATCTCCCCGCGGGCTTCGTGATAGGCTTCTTGCTTGGTCTCTTTCATGTGCCAGCCGAAAAAATTGCCCAAAGGAAATGCATCTGCTGCGTTCGCGCGTTTGGCTTTGCCTTTGGCAATCGCCTCGTTCACTTCGCCCATGCGTTCCAGCGGCATGTCGCCCAATTGCATGCCGTCGGCGAGCCGCGCACCCATGGCCATCATTTGCGGTCCCATAGCGGCGGCATAAACTTTCGGGGCCGGGGCTTTGGCCCAAGACTGATCGCATGGAAAAACAACTTTGAAAATCTCGCCGTCATAGCCTTGGGTGAGAGCGTTGGCGCCGGCGGCCTGCACAATTTCGATCGCTTCGCGTACCGCCCGCACAATGCGTTTGGTTTTGGGCGCGGCAATGGCGTCGGTTAACCCTTCGCCGGCGCCGATGGAGACAATGGCTCGTCCGTCGCACAGTTCATTCAAAGTCAAAATGGCATTTGCGATTTTGAGCGGGTGCATTTCAAACGGGCTGATCGCCATGGGCGCCAGCAACAACCGCTTGGTTGCATGCGCCACAGGTGCCAGACTCAAAAACGCATCCCAATTGGTGTGATAGTTCGACACCCAGAGCGCCCGGATGCCATAGCCCTCCGCCGCTTCCCCAAGTTCTGACACTTCGGCAGGGGTAAGGTTTGGGCCCAATATAATGTCAACTTGCATGGTGTAAGTTCCACAGATGGCTAGAGAGTTTACAAATGAATTAGCTCTTTTACGAGCCCAATCGATTATTTGGATCCCGCCAAATCCGAGAATTCCTCCTGTGCTATTCGTTGTTTCAGATGCAAACTCAAGCTGTAAAGTAAGACTACTTGTCGTTTGCCATCTTAAATCGCCTTCGAATGCTAATTACTAGCGCTGTAATTAGCCCTATAGAAAATATTCCGTGAATAAACACGATAGATGCGACAATGAAGTTCGCTGGTACGAGGAGCTGTCGAATTCCGAAGATTGAGAATGGGTTGGCCGTACTTTGTAATGTAAGAACAAACGCCCTCGAAATTTCGCTTTCATTTCCTTTCAGCAGTCCTCGATAGCCAACCAGTTGAGCTTCTGGAAGTGCAACAATGCCGCCACCAAAAACTACAATCGTGGTTGAAGTAGCTATGAACAATAATAACAGTAGTAGTAGAGATCTTCCTGGCTTGGCACCATAATCGCAGGTGAGCATATAGAGCCAACTCACCAACCGGAAAAGCCCGGCTTCTTGGTTTCTCTCAGCCCGGAGAACACGTGATTTCGCATAATTTGCTGGTCCCGAGTTTCTTGTCTCTTCAAATTCACTCTGTAAATTTCGTAGGTCGTGACTGTCGGAGTAATAAGGGCTTTCATTCTTGTCCGTGGCAAACACGGTGTCTTTTAACGTGACCTCGCCTTCAATTGTTGATGGTCCATTCTGATTCAGGTTGAATCTACCCACCCGGCAATTGGTTAATCGAAGGTTTCTTAGAGACTTTGGTCCCAAATTGACTTGTCCAATTTCACTATCTGAGATTTCAAGTGAGAGATTGTAGTTAGCTGGCACATTCAAATTTCCGACAATGCAGTCATTTAGAGTTATAGAACTCGCGTGTGTATCCAAGCTCTTTATGTTTACCCCATCAATACGAATGGATTTACAACCAGCTAACGATAGTACTAATTGATTCAGGTGTGGTCGATTTCTATCTAGTTCAAACTCTTTGCCAATAAGATTGAATTTCTCAAAATCATAGTTTTGTTGGATGATCAAAGATGCTATTCTGTCTTCGTTGATTTTTTGCATAGTCTTTCGAACGGCCTCCAAAATCACTTCCTGTCGGGGACGGCTAGATTGTCGAAAGTCACGATGCGCATCGAAACTATTTTGGACTTGTTGACTAAAGTTCGTTGAAGGCCAGTCGTGAAAGCCCAATTTCTTGAGTCTTCTATAGTGCAAGAACCGCCGCCAAGTACTTATTGGATTCCAAATCCTTATTCGGAACATTCTTAGGCTCTCCATTAATCCAATTCGTGTTTGCTTTGATTAGCATGCAAACTCAGTGCCCACCTAAGGTTGAGTGCTTTTGATCTCTAAATTTATATATAAGTTATTGACCGATCGGTTCCGAATGGGTAGGGTCCCCCTCGAACCCTTCAGATCGGCAGGCGAGACATGGCACGGCCTCGGGAATTTGACATTGATGACGCGTTGGACGCGGCCATGCGGGCCTTTTGGGCCCATGGCTATGAGGCGACATCGCTGACCGACTTGATCGACGCAACGGGCTTGCAAAAAGGCAGCCTCTATAAAGCCTTCGGCGATAAGCACAGTCTGTTTCTGCAATGCCTTGATCATTACGCTCAAAATATTATGGCGATCCAGAGCGAGGCGTTGGAATCCGGTGCCACGCCGACGGAGTCTCTCAGCGCCTGGTTCGACGGCGCGATTGAGTATGCCATCGGCGAAGAGGGGCGGCCGCGCGGCTGTTTTGCCATGAACACGCTAGTGGAATTGGGCCCCCACGATGCGGTGATCGGCGAACGGCTGATACATCACAAGGTGCGTTTCATCGAACTCATCAGCTCACGGATTAAAAACGGTCAGGAGACCGGAGAGTTTCGCGCTGATATTCCGGCCGAGACCTTAGCGGATATTTTATTCACCTATGTGATGGGCATGGTGGGCAGCCTGAAAGGCGCCTTTGAGCCCGCAGAAGCGCGAAATAATGCCGATGCTTTGATGGATATGTTGAAGAGTAAAAATTAACCACTTGCTTGACCGGGTCCCCCCAATGTCGTTTTTCGACTTTGCGCCGGCGAGCGAACCTCCCAAGGACAGAGTACATGTCTCAGTTTGTTAATCCGATTGACCGTCTTGCCGTCACCATGACGGAGCTCATTCTCAAGTTCCGCTGGATCGTATTGGTATTGGCCGTTTTGGCCTCCGGTTATGTGGCGCAGAATGCGGCCACGATTGAAGTTGCCAACAATTACCGCGCCTTTTTCTCAAACGAGAATCCGGAGTTGACGGCGTTTGAAACCTTTCAAGCGACGTATACCAAAAACGACAATTTTCTTTTTGTCATCGTGCCCAAAGACGGCAATGTCTTCAGCAATGAAACCTTGACGGCGGTCGAAGACTTGACCGAGGCCGGGTGGCAATTGCCTTTTGCCCTGCGCGTCGATTCCATCACCAATTTTCAATACACCTATGCTGAAGAAGACGATCTGATCGTTGAAGATTTGATCAGCGATGCTGCGAATCTCACGCCGGCGGAGCTTGGCGCCAAGCGCGACATTGCTTTGGCGGAACCCTTGCTGCGCGATCAATTGATCACGGGCGACGGCAGTGCCACCGCCATCAATGTGGTGTTGCAATATCCGGAAAAGGCTTTGGACGAAGTGCCCATTGCCGCCAATGCCGCGCGGGAGTTGCGGGCACAAATCCAAGCGGCTTACCCGGATGTGCAGGTGGTGATTTCCGGCGTCTCCATGTTGAACGACGCCTTTGCGGAAGTCAGTGTGCAAGATCTGTCGCTGCTCATGCCGATCATGTTCGCCGTGATCATTTTGATGACCATCGGGTTCCTGCGGTCGGTCAGCGCGACGGCCGCCACCATGTTGGTGGTCATTCTCTCGATCCTGGTGGCCATGGGCTTTACCGGCCTTTGGGGCATTGATCTGACACCCATCGCCGGCTCCGCGCCGATCATCATTCTCACGTTGGCGCTCGCCGATTCCATGCACATCTTGATTGCCATGCGCGAGAAGATGACCGAAGGCATGGCCAAGCGGGACGCTATCATCGAAGCCATGCGGGTCAATTATTTGGCCATCGCCATCACCTCGCTCACCACCACCGTGGGCTTTTTAACGTTGCGTTTTTCCGATGCGCCGCCGTTTCAACATCTCGGCACCATCGCGGCTGTCGGTATCGGTGCCGCCTGGTTCTTTTCGATCACGGTTTTGCCGGCGGCGCTCAGTGTTTTGCCGGTGAAATTGATCCGTAAGCCCGCCCGCTTTGACAGTGTTGCCGTGCTCGGCCGGCTCGCCAATTTTGTCATTGCGCGTTATGTGGCCGTGTTGATCGTGGCCGGTGTCGGTGCGGGCATTATTATCGCGCAAATTCCGAAGATCGCGTATAGCGACGAATTCGCGAAATATTTCGACACGCGCAATGAGTTCCGGCGCGACACCGACGTGGCTTCTGAATATTTCGGCATCTATCCCATGGAGTTTTCGCTCGGGGCCGGAGAGGCGGGCGGCGTCAGCGAACCGGAGTTTTTGGCGAAGCTGGACGAGTTCACGGTCTGGCTGCGCGAGCACCGCCATGTCACCCATGTGTTTTCGTTGACGGATATTATGAAGCGGCTGAACAAGAATTTGCATGCCGACGACCCAGCCTATTATCGTTTGCCGGACGACCGGGAACTGAGCGCGCAATATTTGCTGCTTTATGAATTGTCGCTGCCCTATGGGCTTGATCTCAATGACCGGATCAATATCGACAAGTCGGCCACCCGTTTGACCGCCACATTGGAAAATGTCTCGACCATCGAAGCGCGCGAGTTCTTGGATGAAGCCGTCGCCTGGCTGGAACAAAATGCCCCGCCGGAAATGATGACCCGGCCGACCAGCGCGTCTGTGATGTTTGCCTATATTGCCCAGCGCAATGTGGAAAGTATGATCAACGGCACAATCCTCGCCATTGTTTTGATTGCGGCGATCATGATCGGGGCGCTGCGGAGTGTCAGTCTCGGAATCTTGAGTCTGGTGCCGAACGGGTTGCCCATTTTGGCCACCTTCGGGGCCTGGGCCCTCTTGGTCGGCACGGTCGGCTTTTCCGTCGCGGCCATTGCGTCCATTTCCCTCGGGATCATTGTAGACGACACGGTGCATTTCTTGACCAAATATGTCCGAGCCCGGCGCGAGCAGGGACTGACCACGGAAGACTCGATCCGATATGCGTTCAAGAATGTGGGCGTGGCCATCTTTGCCAATACGGTCATTCTGATTGTCGGCTTTTTGGTGCTCACCGCTTCCACGTTCAAAATCATCGATGATTTGGGCATGCTGACGTCGATTGCCATCGCGTTTGCCCTCATCCTCGACTTCTTTTTCCTCCCCGCATTGCTCATGGCAATGTCGAAAGTTAGTGACCGTTTTGCCAAAGGAGACCCCCATGGCGTGCCTATCCCCGTATCCTCCGACTAAATTCGCTTGGGCGGCTGTTCTTGCCGCATGTCTTTCTGCCTCTGCCGCTTTGGCCGAAGCGCCGGAGAGTGACCCGAAAGCTTTTGACATCGCCGCCCGGTCGGACCGGTCCGATGCCGGGTTCGGGGACAGCGTCGCCGATATGAGAATGGTCTTGCGCAATGCCGCCGGTCAAGAAACCGAGCGCACTATGCGGCTTTCAACCTTGGAAAAAGAAAGCGAAGAGGTGGGCGACAAAAGTCTCATTGTCTTTGACTCGCCTAAGGACGTGGAAGGGACAGCTTTGCTTTCCCATGCGCAGATCTTAGAGTCCGATGATCAATGGCTCTATCTGCCGGCGCTGAAACGTGTAAAGCGCATTTCATCGGCCAACAAATCAGGACCCTTTGTGGGCTCGGAATTTGCTTTCGAGGATTTCACTTCGCAAGAACTCGGCAAATTCTCTTACACCTATGAAGGCGAAGAAGAGATTGACGGTCTCGGCCACGATATCATCGTCCGCTATCCGCTTTATGAGAAGTCCGGTTACACGCGGCAGGTTTCTTGGATCGACCAAGAGATTTTCCAAACCCGCAAGGTCGATTATTACGACCGCAAGGGCGATCTTTTGAAGACGTTGGTGTTCGAAGATTACCGCGAGTATGACGGCGTGTGGCGTCCGCATTTGATGAAGATGACCAATCATCAAACCAATAAAGAAACCGATCTGATCTATTCCGATTACACGTTCAAATCGGGCTTGTCGGAACGGGATTTTGTCAAAGGTGTGCTGGAACGTATCAGGTAATCATGCCTCTTCCGTCAAAGATCATAACCGGGCTCAGCCTGAGCCTTTTCACGACCAGTTGGGCGCAAGCCGGGGAGTTCGAATTTTCCGGCTCGATCGGCCTGGAAGCGCGGACGTTCTTTGACGAAGCCCAATTCGATAAGCAATTGGATGTCTTCCAAGGCTCGACCATCTTAGAGCCGGAATTGCGTTGGGAAAGCGATGACCGGGCCCATCAGATTGTGGTCAAACCCTTTGCCCGTTTGGATTCGGAAGATGACGAGCGCACCCACGTGGATTTACGCGAAGGCTATTGGCGATATACCGATGACACCTGGGAAGTTTTGGCCGGCGCCGCCAAGGTGTTTTGGGGCGTGACGGAATCCCGGCATTTGGTCGACATCATCAACCAATCAGACACGGTCGAGGATACGGATGAAGAAGACAAATTGGGCCAACCCATGGTGCGCGCCACGGCGTTCACCGATTGGGGCGATTTGAGCTTTTTCATTATGCCCTATTTTCGTGAGCGCACATTCCCCGGTGCAGAAGGCCGTCTGCGCACACCATTGCCGGTGGCCGCCGACGATGCGCGCTATGAATCCGATCAAGAGCGGTTCTACCCGGATGTGGCGTTTCGCTATTCGCATTATTTCGGCGATTGGGATGTGGGCGTCTCTTTGTTCCACGGCACCAGCCGGGAGCCGATCTTTGACGGCGTCAATGCCGCCGGGGAGTTTATTCCGTTTTACCAGATCATCACGCAATTGGGCACCGATATTCAGTATACGACGGGCTCATGGCTGTGGAAATTTGAAGGCATTGTACGCGAGGGCCAAGGCGACACGTTCGGGGCCGTGGCGGCCGGTTTTGAATATACCTTCTTTCAGATCGGCGGCAGCGACAAAGATTTGGGACTGTTGATGGAATATCTCGGCGACGGCCGGGACGATACGGCACCGGTGACCATTTTTGACAATGACATTTTTGTCGGGACGCGGCTTGCGTTTAACGATACGCAAGACACATCCATTTTGTTTGGCGCGATCACCGATTTGGAAAACGGCTCCACCGGATTGCGTTTGGAAGCGGAACGGCGCATCGGCGACAGTTTCAAACTGGAATTGGAAAGCCAGATCTTTGCGGAGACCGACGAAGACGACCCGACCCAAGCCTTTGAACAAGACAGTTTTGCCACCGTTAGGTTCTCCTATTTTTATTAAGACAGTTCCATTTTTCCCACCAAAATATTTATTGAGTGAAACATGAGTGACCGTGATCAATTGTCCGGTATCAGCAGAGATGCCGTCGGCCTGGAGCGGGTGGTTTGGCCCCGGCATCAGAATTTGTTGACCAATTGGCTGAACAGCGAAGATGTCAAGCGCTGGTGGTTAGATCCGGCAGCGCGTCTTGAGGAGGTTCGCGCTACGCCGGATACAGATCATGCCATGATCATGATCGGCGAGGTGCCGGTCGGATACATACGCTGGGAATTGCCGGATCACGAAACTCTGGCGTCCGTCGGACTTCAGGATGTGCCGAAGGGTGCGATGGATATCGATTTGTTCATCGGTGAAAGCCAGTGGCGGGGGAAGGGTCTCGCCACCATCGTCTTGGATATTTTGATTGATCGTCTGCTGCGTCAGACACAGGCGCCCGCCGTCGGTCTCTGTACATCCGTCAACAATCAATCCGCCATTCGCGCATTCGAAAAAGCCGGCTTTGAAAAATTTGTAAGGTTCGAGGCGCCGACCTTCGGGCCGATGTGGTTCATGATGAAAACTTTGCCCCGTTAATCCTTTTTCATTTTTCCGGGTGCGGGTTGTCCGTATTCGGCGATGAAATCCTCCATGACCGATGTGAATTTTGTCTGATCGACAATCTCATCAAAGTTTTCCAAAAGAATGGTCAGAAGATAATTGTTGCCGAAATGCCAATCGCCGTTGAGGGCCCGTAATCTCTCATAGGCCTTTTCGGTCACGGCGGCATTGAAACGTTTGGGCAAAGGCAGGCGTTTGGGCTTATTGGACATTTTTGTCTCCGCAGATCGCGCCGGTCGATTGGCAATCTTGATGCCCTTTTTGAATAGGGGGCTTTTCGCAGCCTGCCAACCCTTTTACACTGCTGAAATGTGACGCAAGAGGGAGCAGGATCATGCGCAGCTTTAGGTTTTGTATCGCCTTACTTATGGGCGCTTTTGGCACCGTTTCTATGGCTGAGGCCGCGAGCTATCTTGTGTTCGGCGGGACCAGCGGCTGCGGTTTGGAGACCGTGAAATTGCTGCGGGCCGACGGCCATGATGTGACAGCCTTTGTGCGGCCTACCTCTAATCTCGACGGTCTGGAGCCGTTGGACGTGACCTATGTGGTGGGCGATGTGCTCGACAAAGAAGACGTCGACACAGCTTTCGCCTCCGGCCGTTTCGATGCGGTGATCAGTTCCCTCGGGGGGCGTCGCGGCGAACCGCGGCCCGATTATGTGGGCAACAAACATATTGCCGACTCGGCGCAAGCAACCGGCATCGCGCGCTATATTCAAATCAGCGCCATCGGCGTGGACCAAGCGCCGACGGAAAAACCCGAGCCCTCCAATTTCATGGGCAATGTTATGTATGAGAAAAAGCGGGGGGATGATTATGTGATCAACGGCCCTCTCGACTTTACCATTATACGGCCCGGAGGGTTGCTCGACGGTCCACCGACCGGCAACGGCAAGCTCTTGGCCCGGGATGACACCACCGGTGGAACCATCATGCGATCGGATGTGGCCGCTTTGGTGGTGGGCGTGTTGAACGACCCTGACACGATCGGACAAGTTTACAACGTCATTGATCCTGAGCTGAAGGACAGCCGTATCGGGGCGGAGGAAATCAATCGGCAAATGCAAGAAAGCAGCGAGTGATTCGAAACAATGGCAAAGCCAACCTATGCGGAAGCGCTTGAACGCTACCAAAAACTCGTCTCTGGCGTGAAGGACCTTCAAGTTAAGGGTAAAGCCAATCCCTACACATCCATAAACGGGAATATGTTCAGCTTTCTCGACAAGTCGGGCAAGCTTTGCTTGCGGTTGTCAAAAGACGACCAAGAGACGTTTGTCGCAAAACACAAAACCAAACCGGTCGAGCAATATGGTTCGGTGATGAGAGGATATGTGGAGATTCCTGAAAGCGTTGCGCAAGATTCTGCTTTGCTCAAAAAATATTTTCGCAAATGTCTCGCCAATGCCAGGACACTGCCCGCCAAGCCGACTAAGAAAAGCTAGATCATCGAATTGCTTTAGTCGTTGAGGCGAACCGCCTCTTCTTCCGCGCTGAGACGAGTCATGCCTTGGGTAAGCTGATCGACTGCAGAGAGCGGGCGTTCTCCGGCAGGCCGGAACATATCGGCCTCTGCGTTCGGCACCAGTGCAAGCACGGACCAATTCCCTGTTTCATCGCGGCAGGCGAGGCCCTCTTGCGGCATGGGGCTGCTCACGCGAAAGCGCCGACACAAGTCTCCATCTTGATCCATGTAGCTCGCCACCGGTGTCACGCCGTCCTGCGCTGAGAGTGCAGGTTGGGAGCCGAGCGCGTCAGCGAGCGTATCGGACAGTGTGACACCGGTTTGGCCCGGGCCTGAGATGAAACCTTGATTGCCGAGAAAAACACCGACGACAAGAGAGGCTGCAAGGGCGGCGGCTGCGATGGACGGCTGCTGCCAAATCCGTATCTTGGCTTTGCGATGGGCGGCGAAATCCGCGACCTTATTGTCGGTGCCGCCCTGTTTGAGCAGCGAGACCAATTCATCCGGGACCGGCGCATCGACAATATCCTTGAACGCCAGATCAATTTCCGCTTTCAGCAAATAATGTTTTGAGAGCTTTTCCCGCAACGCCGGATCCGAGTCCAAAGCGTCTTCCACACGGGACCTCTCCGACGGGGTCAATTGGTTGTCGGCATAGGCCATCAACAATTCTTCGGTGATCTCGGTCATGCGGTGCCTCCTGTGCCCAAGACGTCATGCTCAAGCGATTTGCGCGCACGGGCGAGGCGGCTCATCACCGTGCCGATGGGAATGTTCAAAAGTTCGGATGCATCTTTGTAAGAATGGCCTTCGATCAAGACATAAGCGACGACCAGACGCTGGTCTTCCGGTAGGTTTGCCATGGAGCGCATCACTCGTTCCGTCATTTGCCGTCTCTCGACGGTGACCCGGCCGTCTTCGGATTCCAGAAGTGTTTGTTCCTCGATATCCACATGGGTGGTCCGGTTGGCGACTTTGCGCTTTTCGTCGATCCAGAGGTTCTGCGTAATCTTAAACATCCAACTGCTCAGTTTGTAACGGCTGTCATAGCTTGCGCGCCGCTCAAGCGCGCGCAGAATGGCGTTCTGCACGAGGTCGTCACCGTCTGCCCGTGTCCCCGTCAATGCGGCCGCAAACCGGCGCAACCGGGGCAACAGATCAATGATTTGATCCTCAAATTCACTCATATACATCCGCCTCTTATGGTGAGACTACGGGCCTGGCCTCAGGATTATTCCCGCCGATTTACGTTTTTTTGGGTGGCCCGGAATAAACTATAAAGACAAGACGTAGTCTGAGCGTAAACAGAGTCAGATTCGGCAGAAGGAGGGGCGTTTTGAGGCGCCGAGTGGTCCTATTCGCTTTGGTCTTTGCATTGGCCGTGCCGGTGGAAGCGGCACCGCAGCCGGGTGCGGCAAAGTTGAAGGCGAAAATACAGGAAAAGGTTCAGGAACGCGTCGCGGAGCGGGCGGCCGAGCGGGCCGCAGCCCGCGCTGCCCGCCGGGCCGCTGCGATTGCGGCCAGGCGCTCCGAGGCGATCAGGGAAGCAGTGACGGTGCGGCGGGTCCAGCGACGCGTTGTGGAGCGTGCCCGCCAACGGGCCGCCGCCCGGATTGCGCAAAACCGGGCCGCCCGGATTTCGGCTCTGGCGGCGGAATATCAACGCGCCCGCGCGGAGCGCTCCCAACGCGATGACACCCGCCGCGGCAATCTCCAGAAGCAATTGCGGGCCGAGTTCGGATTGGGATTTGCCCGCCTCAACAACCGTGATGTTTTGGCACGTTGGGATGAGGTGTTGGGGATCAACTTGTCGCCGGAGAGTTTGAACCGGGCGGAGGCCTTGGGCTTTCGTGCCAAAAAGCGGCGCCAACTGCGCGGCCTCGGTTTGACGGTGGATGTTTTGGCGCTGCCCAAAGAAACAAGCTTGGATGATGCTTTATCCATCCTCAAAGACTCAGACCCTGACGGCACATATGAGCTGAATGCGGTGTTCGACAGAAATGGCGAGGCGGAAGTTGCGGATATGCCATCCGTCGACTCTTCAGTCGCCCAAGAGGGATTGGCCTTTACGGTCGGTCTGATCGACACCGGTGTTGACCCGACCCATGCGGCGCTCACCCATGTCGAAATTGAGCAGCAAAATTTTGGTGGAAGCCGGGACAGTGTTGCGCGCGATCACGGTACTGCGGTGGCCTCCATTGTCGCCAGTCTCGGCCGCCCCAGATTGAAAGTGGCGGATGTGTTTTCCAGTGAAACCGGGCTCAGCGATGCCACGGGGATCGTCGAGGCCTTGAACTGGATGTCCGAAGAAAAGATCGGTGTGGTCAATATGAGCCTCAGCGGGCCCGATAACGGCTTAGTGCGATTTGCCGTTGAGCTGCTGATTGATCGCGGCCATCTGATTGTGGCGGCGGTTGGAAATGAAGGTCCGGACGGGGCGCCGCAATACCCGGCCGCTTATCCGGATGTGATTGGTGTGACGGCGGTCGATGCGCAAGGCGAGGTTTATGATCGCGCCAATCGCGGCGACTATGTGGATGTGGCCGCGCCGGGCGTTGAGATCAGCGCGGCGTCGTTGGAAGGAATCGGATCTTATAGCGGTACGTCCTTCGCGACACCGGTGGTCTCTGCCTATCTTGCGCCATTGATGGCAACGCCCGATCATCAGCAGGCGGAGCAAGCCTGGGGCCGGCTCAAAGGCGATGTTCAAGACATGGGTGCTTCAGGTCCGGATCAAACCTACGGCTATGGTTTGTTAACCACGTTGAACAGCACAATCGCTAAATTATCCAATTAAATCAGTTTTTTGGGAATAAAACCGAACGTCGCCCCGTAGTGATTGTACCAGCAACTGAAACACCTGGAGTACAACATGACACGTTCTACGAAACACGATCTGTGCGCGGCCGGTTTTGCCGTCGTCGCCGGACTCATTGCCTCCACATCCGCTCTGGCTGAGACACCGGAAGTGCCGGAAGAGGTGAGGGAGATTTTGCAAGAGGCGCGTGAAACCTCTCAGGAAGCCCGCCAAGATGCCCGTGACACAAGTCAAGAGGCCCGCGAAGAGACCCGTGAGACCGTGCAAGCGGCGAAAGAAGCTGCCCGGGAAGAGATAAGCGAAATTCTTGCCGACGTTGATTTTGAAGACGAAGACGCGCGCGCCGCGGCCCGAGACGCAATCCGCGAAGTGAAAGCCGAGGTGCGCAGCGTGACTCGCGATGCCCGCGGCGACGCACGCGAAACCACCCGGGAAGCGAGGCAGGAAGCTCGTCAAATCACCCGCGAAGCACGCCGGGAAGCGCGCCAAGCCATTCGTGACGCCCTTGAGGATGCGGCCGACGATACCTGACCGGCGCTTTTGAATTTGAAATTTCCCTTGTCCCCCATAGCGAAAACAGAAGACTGGAACCAATATGTGCTTTGAACTTCAACCCCCGATCAGGCAGGTTCTGGTCTCTGTTTTTGCGGCCCATTGTCTTCTGCCCAATCTTGCCTGGGCAGAAGACGATACGGGTTGGTATGCCAGCCTGGAAGTGGGCGCCGAATATTCAAGCAATCTGAATGTGGACGAGATTGATGTGGATTCCGGGGCCGACGATTACGGCGCATTGATTGATGCCTCAATTGGATATGATTACGAATTCAGCGGCGGACAACGTCTTTCCGCTTCTTATGATTTTTCACAATCACTCTATGAAGAGAACAGTGATTTCGATTTGCAGTCTCATATCGGCACCATATCTGGTGAATTTGACGCAGCCGATTTTATTTTCACAACGACCTATAGTTATATCGATGTTTACTTGGGCGGCGACGCTTTTTTGGACATGCACCTGATCCGTCAGAGCGTCGCCCGCCTCATCGGGTCAAGTTTCTATGTCGATGCCAATTATACCTTTATGGACAAATCCTTTGACGATTTGGGCGAACGGGATGCGGAGAACTCGTCCGTCGGTGTCGATACCTATTATTTTTTCAACAATGCGAAGTCCTATTTCGTCTTTGGTGTTGAATACAATCAAGAGAATGCGCAGAGTGTGCTTTTTGATTATGACGGTTATGTGATTCATGCGGATGTGAAGGTGCCGACACCTCTTTTCGGTGACGACAGCACCGCCAAATTGGGCGTCAAATACACAGACCGCGACTATGACGCGTTTCGCGTCGATCTAGGAGAGGCGCGCCAAGATGAATATTATCAATTCAGCGCCTCTTTAATCGCGCCTGTGACAGAGGCTTTGAGTGTGGTGGCCGACTACGAATATGCTGATCGCCAATCGAATTTATCGACAGCGGACTATGTAGAGAACATCGTCTCGTTGGGTCTGAAGTACGATTTCTAAGGTTTGTTTTGAGCGGTCCGTTCAGTCGGTGACGCCGAACATCTCCGCGACCTGCGCTCCTGTCAGGTTTTCTGTCTGATTTGAGAAGTCGTAATAGGCCGGCTTCTCGTCAACAAAAACCTGATGATCGAAATTAAGATCATCGTCTGCAAACAATCCTGCGGGCATGATGTATTGCCCTGTCTGTTTAAGCCGATAAAACAAATGACTTCCGCATGCCTTGCAGAAGCCTCGCTCTGCCCAAGCGGATGAGTCGAAAACCGAGATGTAGTCTTCGCCTTCTATGGCAACATCCGTGCCGCAATCGATGGCCATGAGCGGGCCGCCGCCCCATTTCCGGCACATGTCGCAATGACATGCACCCACATGTGTACTGGCGGTCTTAGCCATAATCTTCACGCCTCCGCAGAGGCATTGTCCTGTTGTGCTGATTGTGTTGCTCATGTCTCATTCCCCAAGCAAGGTGATGTTTGCTTGATTGTTAAAAACCGGCAGGAAGCCCGTCAAGCGTGATGTGAAGTGGTGCCCGCTTTGAAGTTTTTCAGAAGCCGCCGAAGTCGATTGCCTCCCCGGTGCCAAACAGTATGCCGGTACGACCAAAGCTCATCCAGTTCAGGAAAAACATCCCGGCTGTTCTCTTCGCGCAGGATATCCAGCTGCTCGGTGGTCTGCTTAAAATGAGGAATGAACCATTGCTGGTCCTCGGCATTCATATAGTCTTTAACGGCCTTCAGTCCTTCGGACGTTAAATCAATTTCGTCCGCCGATAGCTTTTGGTCCTGTTGCAGCTTGTTGATGTAGGACTCAATTTTGTCGCTTGCTTTTTTCTTCATGGCTCTCGGGAGAATTTGCGTGCGATAAAACCCTGGCTCTTGCAGGGAGTGAAAACCGATAGCCGAGGGTGGCATTTCGAATTCCTGCTGAACCGCTTCACAAAGCTCCGGAAGAGACAGAATGTTAAAGGCCGAAACCGTGGTGCCGAAAGACAATTCGATATGCGGGCATCTTGCGCGTAATTCGCGGATATTGTCGACATAATCGGCCCAATCAAACCCGTGACGCATCAATTCACCGCGTTTGCCGATGGCATCGATGCTTGCCTGAATCTTGATCGTGTCAAATTGGTTCCAAAGGTCGAAGAGGGATTGTCCCTGAAACTGTTTCATCGACATATTCAGGTTGTAGCGAATAGACACATCGGTCCGTTTGTGTTTGATGAGCATTTGCAAAAGCCGGTAATGCTCGATCATCATGGACGGCTCTCCGCCAGCAAAATAGATGTCTTCCAGCCCATCCAGATAGGGTGTGAGCTGAGTCTCAACTTCATCGGCATTGGCAAAGCTTCTGATTTCGGCCGTCGCGCCTGCCGTGACACCGATCGCTTGCCCATCCGCAAACCACTTTGAACTGGAGCCGTGCCAACAACTCCGGCATTTAAAGTTGCACAAATTGGAAAATCTCAAATCCAATGTCGCGGGACTTTTGGGTGCACAACTGAGCCGGTCATCGGCTTCGGCGACGGTTTTGATCCAGTCGGGAAAATCTCTATTTGATTGCTGGCGAAGGCTTGTGCCTTCATGGGCGTCACGGTCAAAACACTTCCAACAGGCGGCGGGTTTCTCCCCATTCAAAAACTGACGCCGCAGGTCGCGGGTGGCTTCACCGGCCCAAATGGTCTCCAGAGATGTCTGCGGGTGCGACCCCAGGCTATCGCCAAATTCGCAGCAAGGTGTGATTTGGCCGGTCGTCGCCACATACTGGGAGATCCAAGGAAGGATACAGAAGGTTTCGGGAAGTTTCTGGTTCAAGACGTCAATCTCGGTTCCTGCTTTCGAGAACATTGTATACCACGAGTGTGTTAATTGAATGCACTTAGGACTGCCGACCCCCATATTGTCTAAACGATTTTACGGGCGCGGCGGCACACCGGGCCCACAACAGCGGAATTCTTGGAAAATGTGATGGCTATCACATCCGTTCGGGGCAAACGCCGACATTCTCTCCTGCATTGATGACCCGCGATCAAGCGGGCGATAGAGGATGCGAGGCGATGGCTCAGATTGTAAGATTTATAAGGTTTTTTGACCGGGAAAGTGGAAAATTGGCGGGGGAAATCACCTTGCCGCCGCTGTCACTGACACCGCTTCAAGCCCTGTTTGAGCAGGCATCAGACAACCCGATGTATGACTGTTTTGAAATAAAGGAAACTCACCGGGCCTATTTCGAGGTGTTGGCGGACCGGAAACTCGACTTTGAGACTTACGACTATTTCCTCGAATGCGATGCGGTGAGCGAGCCTTGCTAACACAGCCCATTAGGGCTTGGTGTCGATCGGTCTCAAAGATCTCAACTCTTCCTGTAAGAGGTCAAAACGCTTGTGGAGAGCTTCGATTTCGTCGTGCGTAAAGGATTTGATATCGTCACTTTCCTTCTCGTGTTGCTCCTTTTGTGAGGTTTGCATTGCATCCACAATGATCCCGATAAACAGGTTCAACACCGCAAAGCTGGTGATGATGATGAAAGGGACGAAGAATACCCAAGCCCAGGGGAACAGCTCCATGGTCGGCCGTACGATTCCCATAGACCAGCTTTCAAGAGTCATAATCTGAAACAACGTATAGCCCGATGCGCCGATGGTTCCGAACCACTCTTGCATTTGCGGATCAGGGTGGGTGCCGAACAGCTTGGTTGCCAATACTGAAGCCACATAAAAGATAAGAGATAAAACGCCGATCACCGACGTCATGCCGGGAATGGAGTGGGCGATAGCACTGATAACCCGGCGCATCTGAGGTACGACGGAGAGCAGGCGCAAAATTCGCAAAATCCGCAACGCCCGCAAGATCGCCCACGCGCCGCTGGCCGGCATCCAAGCAATCGTCACAATCGCAAGGTCAAACACGTTCCATCCCGACCGGAAAAAGTCCAATCGGTAGGCATAAAATTTAAGGGCCAGTTCAATGGTGAAAACAACAAGGATCGTCTTGTCGGCCCAAAACAACATCTCACCATATTGATCTACAATGGCAGGATTGGTTTCCAATCCCAAAGTCACAGCATTGATGAGGATGAGTGCCGTAATGCTCCAAACAAACCTTTGGCTTTCGACAAGATCTGCTATGTCTCGGCGCTGTCCTGTTAAACGCGTGATCGAGTCCGGCTTGACCATCCTAGAGTCCTCTAATGTTGCTCGGTCGTGAGAGGCCGTTTCCGGTTCCTTTCAGCAGGGGACCGCTACGGCCACGGCAACAAATCAAAGAATGTTCCGGAACTCAATCTCATATTGGCTCAGCAGAGCAGATCGACAGACCATTTAGCGTGCGGCGTTCAAACCAACTAAGGTCGTCACGCCAGCGGGCGAGCCGATGCGCTTTATCTAGAACTGACCAACAAACAAGATCACGCGGCCGGTGAAAACTGTATTGTCGACTTATTCTGCGGCGACGAGAAACCCTACCGATGAGGGGGGTTCTTGTTTGCCGGGCATCGTATCGAGGTCTGTGCCCGACAGTCGATCGGTGATTTCCTGCTCGCAAGAACCGCAATCCGGGACGCAGCCGTGAAAGGCCTGCACTTCACGCCAACATTTTGCGCCCGCCTCAATGGCCTCATCGACCTTGCGCTCATTTAACGCGTTGCAATTACACACAATCATGAGTTTTATACCGCTCGACTAAATTCACGACCGCGTTTCTACTTGATAATGATTATCAAAGTCAAGTAAAGAAGGGCGGCAAAAATGGCAGATTCCGCCGACAACAGGAGACCATAATGAAGGGCGACAAAGAGGTTTTGACCCAGCTCAATATCATTCTGAAAAATGAGCTGACGGCCATCAATCAGTATTTTCTGCATGCACGCATGCTTAAAGATTGGGGCTTTGAGCGCCTTGCGAAAAAGGTCTACGACGAATCCATCGGCGAAATGAATCATGCGGATTGGCTGGTGGAGCGCATCCTGATGCTGGAGGGACTGCCGAGCATGCAGGCGCTGGACAAGCTGCGTATCGGGGAAAACGTTCCGGAGATGTTTGAAAGCGACCTGGGCTTGGAGATGACCAATCAAGGGTGTTTGAAGACTGCGATCGTTCTTTGTGAAGAGAAAAGAGATTTTATCTCTCGCGAGATATTGGAGAAAATTCTGGACGATACGGAAGAACACATCGATTGGCTTGAAACGCAGCAAAGTCGAATTGAGCAAGTTGGGCTGAAAAATTACCTCCAGGAGCATCTCTATAAAGAGGGCGGTGCGTAAAAACGCACTTTAATCTTTTCCTGTCACGTAACCCATTGTCGTTGATCATCAAACCGGTCGTTGACCGGTTTGATTAGTTTTGCCTGTCATATGCGCGACACGTTCAATGGTATGCCGCTTTGATTATCCTTTGCGATGCAGCATTGCGCGCATTCGGGTTTCGGTAATGTTGTTCATTGACTTCGATCAATGCGACTGAACACGATTTTATCAATATCAAAGCCGAACTGAACATCAGCATAAAGGGAGTGATCGGTTCGGCGATGACCCAGATGATGAAGGCGGCGATATTTGTGGAACCGGGGCGTATCGTCCTGGATGACAAGCCTATTCCCGATGTGGGATCAAATGATGCGCTGATCCGTCTCACGACGACAACGATCTGCGGTACGGACGTTCATATTTTGAGAGGCGAGTATCCGGTCGCCACGGGATTGACCGTCGGACATGAGCCTGTCGGTGTGATCGAAAAACTCGGCTCAAATGTTGAGGGCTATGAGGAAGGCCAGCGGGTCATTGCCGGTGCGATTTGCCCCAGCGGTTATTCAAATGCCTGTCTTGATGGATTGTGCGCGCAGGATGGACAGGGCGCGGCACACGGCCTTAAGCCGATGGGTGGTTGGCGCTTTGGAAATACCATTGATGGCTCTCAGGCTGAGTATTTGCTGGTGCCGGACGCCATGGCAAATTTGGCGCCTGTCCCTGACGGTTTGACCGACGAACAGGTCCTTATGTGTCCCGATATTATGTCGACCGGTTTTGCCGGCGCCGAATCCGGGAACATCAAGATCGGTGATACGGTTGCCGTCTTTGCACAGGGACCCATCGGCCTTTGCGCAACGGCTGGGGCGAAGCTGCGCGGCGCAACCACGATCATTTCTGTCGAAGCCGTTCCTGAACGAGTGGAAATGTCGATGCAGGTGGGTGCGGATGTAGTGATCGACTTCCAAAAATTGGACCCTGTCGATGAGATTATGCGGTTGACCGATGGGCGCGGTGTGGATGTGGCCATTGAAGCCCTTGGGCTGCAATCGACTTTTGAAAGTTGTTTAAGGGTTTTGAAACCAGGAGGGACCTTATCGAGCTTAGGTGTCTACTCCGATGACCTTCGTCTTCCTCTCAGCGCATTTCATGCCGGATTGGGCGACCATAAGATTGTGACCTCGTTATGCCCCGGTGGAAAAGAGCGCATGCGACGTTTGATGAATGTCATTGCCTCGGGGCGGATCGACCTCAAACCACTCATCACGCATCATTTCTCTTTAGATCAAATCGAAGAAGCGTATGAGCTCTTTGCTCACCAAAGGGATGGTGTGTTGAAAGTCGCCATAACGCCTTAGAACGTCTTCAGGATCGGATCTTTCTATCCAGCCCGGTAGTAAAATCCTATCCGGCGCCACACTAGATGTATCCAATATGAATTGACAGGTGCGTCATGGAGTTCAAGGGATGAAAACTGTATTGATGGCAACCGACTTATCAGCCCGTTCTGATCGGGCGTTGGAGCGGGCTGTCTCTCTCGCGCAAAGTCTGGGTGCGGAGTTAAGTGTTCTACATGTTATTGACGACGAACTACCGGTCTCGATTGCCGAGTCTCAAGAGCGTGTAGCGAAGCAAACGCTTCTGGAGCAAATTGACTCGGTTTCCGGCGGCCGCGAGGTGCGTTTTTCGATTGAGGTTGTTTTCGGCAGGGCCTATGCCGGTATTCTCGAGCATTCGGAAAAACTGAATGCGGATTTGATTGTTCTGGGCATCCATCGTGACGGCAAGTTCAGAGAAATGTATCGCGGGACCACCGCGGAGCGGGTCATTCGTGCCGGGAATTGCCCGGTTCTTGTTGTCCGGGATCGCGTAACCGCGCCTTATAGCAACGTCATGATCGGGGTCGATTTCTCGGTCTATTCCCGCCGCGCTATAGAATTTGCGGTCAATTTCGTCGAGGACGGGGCATTTCATCTTGTACATGCCTATGATGTCCCGTTTAGAGGATTCCTATCCGGTGCGAGTATCGGGCAGGAGATCAACAAAAAGCATCAGTTGCAGTTTCAGAAAATGATCGATGAAGAGATGGCGGCATTTCTTATAGGGCTCGGCGAAAAGGCGCCGAAATTTGAGCGGGTGATGCAAGAAGGCACAGTTCGGGAGGTCATCCATGGACAAATTGCCCAGCTGAACCCAGACTTGTTGGTGATCGGAACTCACGGACGCACGGGTATGGCGCACGCTTTTCTCGGCAGCGTCGCTGAAGATTTGCTTGCCAATCCACCTTGCGATGTGTTGGCCGTCAAGGCTTGGTGAGACCTTACATTGCGCCAGAGCTCGATTGGATCGGCTCTTCTTGTGCTGCCTATTCGGCCCAAGGTGCCCTACGGCTTTTGAAGTAAAGCGATATCAGAGATTTGTGGAACGGTATGCCGTCGCTATACAGCCGGTTCGGAAGACCGGCTGGCCATTCTGCCGCCCATTGATTTCCGGTCTTGTCGCCAACCAATTTGTTCAGCAAATCCAAAAGCACCTTTCTGTGAGCCGATATCTTCTTGAGCGTTGCGTTCCGTATGGCATGAGGATCTATGTTTAATCGGGCAAGTTCATCGACTGCCGCGGCAACTGAATCTGGATCGTCCTCGACCCATCGGGTATAAGCCGCGTCCAGCAATACATCTCTGCCACCTTTGTTTTTTGTGGTGACGACCGGGAGTCCCGCCAAAAGGTATTGGGCACTGGCATACATGGCCCCCTCTATCGCAGAGAGACAAAGCCCAACTCTTGCTTGGTTTAAGAAGTGATTTATCTCAGAGTCACTCAACCAAGATGACGTATTCACCAACGGGTTGTTGAGCCAAGTTGCATGTCGATTCTCTTGAGCAATTCTCAGCGTGTCATCCAACGCCACGTCGGATTTGACATACGAAATGAGGGCCAAGCTATCGATCTTACCGGCGAGTTCATGTCTTTTGAAAGGAGCGAGCGCAGCGTCATAGATCGCATCATATCTTTTGGTTTGATTTGTTGGATAATAGAGCGTCTCATCCAAGAATGCATTTTGATGACAGACAGCCGTCTCAAGACCGGCTTCTTGCAAAAGCTCCGCTTCGTCATTGGTGTTTGCCAATACAATGAAGCGATGACGTTTCAAACTGGCTTTCCGACGCTCGATAAGCCCAGTCAGTGACTTGATCAGGTATTCGTTTTGGTGGCACCAAGACAAACCGATCAATAGCGTCACCGGCCTGTAGCGCAAACTCTCCAACATCGCGCCGATCAGGCTCTTCCGGGTTTGTAACACATAGTCTTTGACAAAAATGACCGAGGGATCGGTAGACAGCACAAGATAACTCTTAAATGGCGGCTTTTCCGTTCTCATCTCATCTTTCGGCTGAGTTATCGAGGTTTGAGGCCCAGTGCTTTCGACATGATGTTAAAGTATCATGTTTTTCTTGAAAGCGTGGCTGAAGATTTGCTTGCAATTTCAATCGCCGCCGGATGGAAAAAGGCATAACCTTCAGAACGCAGTATACCGCGTTACGCAATTCCGGCTTTTTGAGATTTGGTGACGAGGTGCTAAATTGTTTCCTTTTGGAGATGAGATTGAAAGACGAGACTTTACTTCTGCGCGATGCAACACCAGCCGACATCGGGCGATTGCGGCAATGGGATAGTAAGCCGCACGTCATTGCTGCGTCAGGCGACGATGATTGGTTTGATTGGGAGGCGGAGCTCCCACGACGGGTGAGTTGGCGAGAAATGTTGATTGCGGAGTTGGGCGGTCGGCCAATCGGGGTGGTTCAAATTATTGATCCTGCATTGGAAGAAACACACTATTGGGGACAGGTGGACGCCAATCTGCGTGCTATCGATATTTGGATTGGCGAGGAAGAAGATCTCGGCCGAGGTTATGGAACGCGCATGATGCAGATGGCCTTGGCACGTTGTTTTCAGGATCCTTTGGTGACGTCGGTTTTGATTGACCCGCTTGCCGGCAATACGGACGCTCGCCGTTTTTATGAAAGGCTCGGATTTAAGCCCCTAGGGCTTCGCAAGTTTGGGGAAGATCTATGCATGGTTTACCGTTTTGATCGAGAGGACCTGTCGTCAATCGCGCCATAGCTTGCAGAGCTTAATCATCCATTTAGCTAGGATGAATATGACATTCTTCCTTAGCCGAATTGTCATGAAACCGACATCTGGCTGCGCTAGCACCCTTTGGACGAGACTCCAATGCAAACCTAAATCGGCTATTGACGCGTGTTAGTCAGAAACGAACGCCCGCAGACATCCAAAAATCCTTTGGCGAAGACAAAATCCATCGACCGCAAAGCCCGCTCCGCTTTGGGTCAGATGTCCGGCGGACTCTCGCCTTTGGCATTGGCCAGTGTCCTGTCCGATTGGTCCGTTCATCTGGCCACGTCGCCCGGCAAGCAGATGGCGCTATGGCAGCAGGCCGCGGACAATATGACGGCCTTGGCGCGATTTGCTACATCAAGTCTGAATGGGTCTCAAGAGACTGAGCCGCCAACGGCCCCCAAGCCCGGTGATCGCAGATTCCAGGACGAGACTTGGTCCCAGTTTCCATTCTCCCTATATCAGCAAGGGTTTCTTTTGGCAGAGGAATGGGTGGAGTCCGCGACGACGGGCATTGCCGGTGTGAGCGCCGCCGATGAGAGGGCCATGTCGTTTACCGCCCGGCAAGTTTGCGATGTGTTTTCGCCTTCGAATTTTTTGCTGACCAATCCGGAGGTTATCCGGCGGACCCAAGATGAGAAGGGCGCTAATCTTACCAGGGGTGCGTCCCACTTTGTGGCCGATGCGGCGAACGCCATAAACGGCACCGCCCGCCCAAAACCCAGCGCATTTGTGGTCGGCGAAAATCTTGCGACCACACCGGGCCGTGTGGTGTTCCGCAATCACTTGATTGAGTTGATCCAGTACGACCCGACGACGAAAACCGTCCATCCCGAACCGCTGTTGATCGTACCGGCTTGGATCATGAAATATTACATACTGGATTTGAGCCAAGAGAACTCAATGGTTCGCTATCTGACGTCTCAGGGATTCACGGTCTTCATGATCTCCTGGCGTAACCCCGGCAGTGAAGATGCTGAATTGGGGATGGAAGACTATTTGGAGCAAGGTCCTCTTGCAGCCTTGGATACAATCCAGACGATCACAAAATCACCCAAGGTTCATGCAGCCGGGTATTGTCTTGGGGGAACGCTTTTAAGCATCGCTGCTGCGGCAATGGCGCGCGATGGTGACGATCGTTTGGCATCCGTGACACTTCTGACGGCGCAGACGGACTTTACGGAAGCCGGCGAATTGATGCTCTTTATCAACGAAAGTCAGATTTCGTTTCTGGAAGATATCATGCAGGACAAAGGCTATCTCGAGGGCAGCCGGATGGCCGGTGCGTTTCAGGTCCTACAGTCAAACAATTTGATTTGGTCCCGGATGAAACGGGAGTATTTGTTGGGAGAACGCTCCTCCGTCAATGATATGATGGCTTGGAACGCCGATACCACACGGATGCCTGCGCGCATGCATTCGGATTATTTGCGCAAGTTGTTTTTGGAAAATGAGTTGGCCTCTGGCAAGTATGAAGTTGGAGATCATCCAGTTGCTTTGCGGGACGTTCATGTTCCGATATTTGCCGTTGGGACGGAAACCGACCATGTCGCTCCTTGGAAATCTGTCTTTAAGATCCATACGCTGTGCCATTCGGATGTGACCTTTGTCTTGACCAAAGGCGGCCACAATACCGGCATCGTGTCTGAGCCCGGACACCGTGGTCGGCATTTTCATGTTCATACGGTGCTTGAAGAAGACCATTATCTCTCACCGGACGATTGGACGGAGGCGGCAAACCTGAAAGAGGGTAGCTGGTGGCCCGAATGGACCACATGGCTGTCAACAAAGTCCGGCAAACATAAAACGCCCCCGAAGTTTGGCCGATCACTCGCGCCGGCGCCGGGGACCTATGTCATGATGGAGTAGTAGGGTCGTGCTGGCAAAAACACTGTTGCAAGGAAAAAAGGGCCTGGTGGTCGGCATTGCCAATGAGCAATCTATTGCCACAGGTTGTGCGCGCGCATTTCATGAGGCTGGTGCCGATCTCGCGGTGACATATCTCTCCGAGAAGGCAAAACGGTTTGTGGAACCCGTCGCACATGCGGTCGAGGCCGACCTATTTCTGCCTCTTGATGTCACCGACGACGTGCAATTGCAGTTTGTATTTGATCAAATAGAGCAGCGTTGGGGCCGCCTTGATTTTGTTCTACATTCGATCGCCTTCTGCCCCAAAGAAGATCTGCACGGGCGGGTAACGGACTGTTCGCGCGAAGGCTTTGGCTTGGCGATGGATATTTCGGTTCACTCATTCATCCGGATGGCGCGTCTTGCGGAACCATTGATGATCGATGGCGGGACGTTGCTGACAGTCTCCTACCAAGGCGGTGAAAAGGTGGTGGACCATTACAATATTATGGGTCCGGTCAAAGCCGCATTGGAATCGACCACCCGGTATCTTTCGGTGGAATTGGGAGACAAGAATATTCGCGTCAATGCTCTATCACCGGGACCTTTAGCCACACGTGCCGCTTCCGGCATTGATCACTTTGATGAATTGATGGAAGATGCAAGACGCCGTGCGCCCCTGCATCGGCTGACAAATATCGACGAGGTTGGGGCCATGGCAGCCTGTTTGGTGTCCGACTATGCCCGTTCGGTGAGCGGAAGCACATCTTATGTGGATGGCGGCCATCATATTGTTTAGCAAGATCCGCATCGTATGCAATATATCGAGAACAAGACGTTTGATGAAATCTCTGTCGGAGATTCGGCAGAGATTGTCCGCACGCTCTCTGCCCAAGACATAGATCTTTTTGCGATCGTTTCCGGTGACGTGAACCCTGCCGATATTGATCCGGATTACGACCCCGATGATATTTTTGAAAATGTTGTTGGTCACGGCATGTGGGGCGGGGCTCTTATCTCAGGACTTCTGGGCACAGAACTACCAGGTCCGGGCACCATCTACGTCGATCAGTCTTTGAGTTTTCTGAAACCCGTGGGGATCGGTGATACGGTCACGGTTCGGGTTACGGTCACGGAAAAACACGCAGCTGATCGGAGTTTGACGCTCGACTGTGAATGCACAAACGGCAACGGCGCCCAAGTCATTCGAGGCAAAGCCCATGTGATAGCCCCGGCGGAAAAAGTCCGCCGCCCGCGCACCGCGATGCCGCAATTCCACTTGCATCAAAGAGGCGCGACGTATAATCGCCTCCTGGAGATGACCTCTGCTCTCGACCCGATCGCGACGGCTGTGGTGCATCCATGTGATGATCTTTCCCTTTCCGGTGCCTTGGAGGCACGCGACCTTGGCTTGATCGAGCCTGTGCTCGTAGGCCCGTCGGCGCGGATCAAAGCTGCTGCTGAGGCGGCAGAACTGTCGCTATCCGATGTGGAAATTATGGACACGCCGCATAGTCATGCGTCGGCCGAAAGGGCAGTGGAGTTGGTCCACAAGGGCCGGGTCGAGGCGTTGATGAAAGGTGCGTTGCATACAGATGAAATTATTTCGGCTGTTGTTGATCGTAAGTCAGGCTTACGCACCGAACGTCGCATGAGTCATGTCTTTGCATTGGATGTGCCGACCTATCCTAAACCTCTTCTGATCACGGATGCGGCCATCAATATTGCACCGGATCTCGAGACCAAGGCCGATATTGTGCAAAATGCCATAGACCTTTGCCACGCGATCGGCATCGATCAGCCCAAAGTGGCCATCTTATCTGCTGTTGAAACCGTCAACCCCAAGATTCCGTCCACATTGGATGCGGCAGCCTTATGCAAGATGGAGGATCGTGGCCAGATCACCGGTGGGCTGTTGGACGGGCCTTTGGCATTTGATAATGCGATTTCGATGCAAGCCACCAAAACCAAAGGGATTGTATCGGATGTGGCGGGCCAAGCAGATGTTTTGCTCGCGCCGGACCTTGAAGCCGGCAATATGATTGCCAAGCAGTTGATCTATTTGGCGGGCGCGGAATCGTCGGGCATTGTTTTGGGCGCGCGTGTGCCGATTATGCTGACCAGTCGTGCCGACGGGCGATTGGCCCGTATTGCCTCTTCGGCTTTGGCCCAGCTCTATGTGCGCCACACGCGGCCGGTAGCTTCATGAGCGGAGCCATATTGGTTTTGAATGCGGGTTCGTCCTCTATTAAGTATGGGCTTTTCTCCCGTGGGAACGATCTGACACATTTGGCCTCAGGCCAAGTGTCCCGTATTGGTCAAGATCCGGTCTTTCGGTCGGACGATAGCGCCGAACGTGCCCTGGGTTTAGACGGTGATGTTGGGCACGAGGCGTGTTTGGCTTGGCTCATGCAGCATCTGGGTGAGACTCATCAGACTTGGAACATCTCAGCTGCCGGGCACAGAATTGTTCACGGTGGAACGCAGTTTGACGGGTCAGTCAAAATCACGCCGACAAATCTGGACGACATGGCCGCGTTGACGCCCCTAGCGCCGGGGCACCAACCCCATAACCTGGCAGGCGTCCAAGCTGTCGCGGATGCCTGGCCTGCGATTGATCAAGTGGCCTGTTTTGATACCTCGTTTCACAGGGCCCAGCCAACCGTGGCGCAATTGTTTCCGCTACCGCGCTTTTTATCTGAACAAGGCGTTTTGCGTTTTGGTTTTCATGGGCTTTCCTATGAACATATCGCGGCGCAACTGCCTGATCTTTTGGGGGAGAGAGCAGATGGCCGGGTGATCGCTTTGCATCTGGGAAGCGGCGCAAGTATTTGTGCCATCAAAGATGGTCAAAGTGTTGCCACCACCATGGGATTTACCGCCTTGGGTGGGTTGATGATGGGAACGCGCGCTGGCGACTTGGACCCTGGAGTTCTTCTTTATCTTTTGCGCGACAAAAATCTTTCCCTCTCGGAATTGGAGACCATGCTGAGTCATGAGTCCGGTCTCTTAGGTGTCTCCGGGATCAGCGCGGATATGCGAGATTTGCTCGCAAGTGATGATCCCCGCGCCGCGGAAGCCGTGGATCTGTTTGTTGACCGGACCAGCCAATTTGTCGGCGCTATGATGGCCGTATTGGCCGGCGTTGACGCCATGGTATTTACCGGTGGCGTCGGGGAGAATGCTGCTGCCATCCGCCAACGTATTGTCGAGCGATTTGCCTGGGCCGGCCTCGTTTTGGATGACGACGCCAATGGCAGGCAATCCAAACAGATTCATCGCCATGACAGCGATATTGCTGCCTTTGTGGTCCGGGCCGATGAAGAGAGCGTCATTGCCCGGCATACCAAAGTCATCTTAGACGGCGACTTTAAGTGACGCCGATTGCGGTCGCATTCTGCTCCAGATCTTCGCGTTAAGGCTCATCTAATCCGGCGCCTCAAATATTGAGGCCGGACTGACGGGATAAAGGGAGCTGAGACCATGCCGGAACAATCCGAAGCCCCGCAAATGGAGCAAGACTTCTCAGGCGCTATTGCCTTTCCACCTTACATTCATTTGGGTTTTGTCCTTCTTGGTCTGGGATTTGAGATGATTTGGCCCACAAGTTTTCTGCCACTCTTTTGGCAGCTCGGCCTGCCGGTCCTATTGCTGATCTTGGTCTATCTATTGGGCAAAAATGCTGCGCCGCAATTCAGCAAGAAGGGCACGACGCTGGGCGTGAGTACGCCGACGACGGCAATCATTACGGAAGGTGCCTATCGGTACACGCGCAATCCTATCTATCTCGGTATGGCGCTCATTCACTTTGCGCTCGGTATTTTGATCGATAGCGCCTGGATTATGATGACAGTGATTCCTGCAATGATCGTTATGACGTATGGTGTGATTGTCCGTGAAGAAGCCTACCTCTCTCGGAAGTTCGGTGATGAATATCTCGGTTACAAAGTGAAAGTTCGCCGCTGGCTATAGCAAAGCCGCCGGGGTGTTCCGCCTGCACGCTTTGTTAAATATTTGCCCATATTCCGTTCTCTGACGCTCACAGTACAGGAATTGAGGATCTCAAGCTCGATGTCAGACGCGCTTTCCCCAGTTTTGCTGAGTACGTTTGGTTTGCAAAGGGAGCCGCCTCGTGCGAAGTCCGCGCGAGAGCCGGAGTATGAACAAAAATACGACTCGGACACGTTGTTCTTTGATGTTTTTCTCAGCGACGACGGGCGCAATATTGTCGCGCCTTGTCCACCTCTCTTAAACTGTGAGTCGGCGCTGGAGGCGGTCATCGCAGAGGTCGAAGACGAATGCTCCAGACATCAAGCCAAACCATGCTTTGACCGCCCGCGCAGAGTGGTCCGTTTTCCATTGGAGACCGATTGCGTTCCAATCACTCTTCGTTTGACGCTCGCAGGCAAAACCCAAAGTCTGAAAGTACAGCCATCGAAATGTGAGCGGTTCTTGGACCGTAGAGTTCTCTTTACGTTATCTCAAAACAATCCTCTCCACTGGGTGCGTGATTGGGTGACGTTTTATGTGCGTGTTCACGGTGTCGATGCCGTGGTGTTTTATGACAATCAGTCGACCCATTATAGCATTGCCGACTTGCAAAATGTTCTGGCGTCAATCGACGGTTTGCAAACATTTGTTGTTCAGTCTTGGAATTTTCCTTATGGGCCTGGCGAAGGGCCAAATGGAGAATGGGACTCGAACTACTGTCAGAATGCAGCCATTTCACACATGCGCTGGAAATATTGTGCCCAAGCCCAGGCCGTCATCAATGCCGATATTGATGAGATGGTGGTTTGCGATGACGGCCGATCGGTTTTTGTTCATTTGGAAGAAAGCGGTTTGCCCTGTCTGACTTATGCGGGCAGATGGGTCACCACATTGACGTCCCGTTTCGGGTCCAGTTCGGCGATCACGTCAGGCCGTGACGCATCCGCGTTGCAACACTCGGATTGTCTTTACTTTCGCAAGGCCAAACCATACCTCAACAAATGGATCGCAGATCCCCGCGCCTGCGGTGAAGACATTCAATGGGGTACGCACGAGATTGTCGGTTTCGATGATCCGGCTGTTGGCGCGCATGAACAAGACAAGCCCATGACTGATAACATTATCTTTCGTCATTGCCGGCAAATCAGCACCAACTTTAAATACAATCGCGAGGAGATACCGCCCTTTATTTCAGGCAGATACCTCTATGATTCTGATTTCGCGCGAGCACTAGCGCACGCCTTTCCGGAGCGAAAAATCTTTCGAACCGGCGGCAGTTTTGCGCGCCGGCTTGGTGAGCGGATTCGCCAATATTGGAGTTGAAGAAAGCGCGCTTAGTCTTCTTCATGGGCATCTACATCGTGCCCATGTTTGACTCGCCCCGTTGGCCCAGCTTCTGTTCCAGGTTTCGGATTGAGAGCTTGCATCAAGTGCCGCACCAATTCTTCCCGATTGGCTCCAAGCTTCGCCTTTAGTGCGTCGTCCGGGACAAGCGCATCTATTTCATCTGCCGCGCGAATTCCATGTTTTTCGAGCACCGCCTCCAAGATTATAAAGCGGTCTTTTACAATCCAAAGCTCGCGGGCAAGAGTGGTGACTGCTTTGGCAAGATTGTCAATGTCATCAACGGAAAGGGATTGGCGCGTCATACGAAAGAGTTCCGATTTCTAAGCAGGCTTGCGGCCGCGCAGCGCCCAATAGTTTGTCTCGCCAAAGCGTTCGCTGACAACGTCCGCAAAGCCGGTTTCCGTTGCAATGTCTCCAAGATCAAGCTCGGCGGAGGCGCGCCAAAATGGTTCTCCCCCTCGGAGTGCCAACAGGTCAGCCTGCCATTCTTGAGCTTTGCTCAGTGCGTTGTAGCGCAGCACGTCGACGATCAACATGTCGCCGCCTGGCTTGAGAATCCTAAATGCTTCGGCGATCATATCTTTGATTGTCTTGATGGGGACCTCGTGGATAATGGCAAATGAGGTAACCAGGTCAAACTCGTTGTCGTCATAGCCGGTCTCGGTTGCGTTACTGCGTTTCAGCGTCCACGCCCAGCCTTTTTCGTTACCCCGGCGCTGCGCCTCTTCGATCATCCGCAGGGACAGATCATTGGCATGAATCTCAGCTTGCGGATATTTGCGTTGCAGACTCTCGGTCGATCGACCTGACCCCGCGCCCATTTCAAAGATTTTTTTGTAATCGCCTCTCGGCAGAAGTTCGAGCACCTCGCTGCGGGCCTCGAAAATTTTTCCACCATAGGCGGCGTTGGTCAAAATACCGTGGACCAGTTCGCTGTGGACAAATCCCATGTAATCGTGCCCGTCCCATCCGCCGGTTGTGCGGTGGATCCAATAGCGGTCAAACCAGTCCGGCGCCTGGTACGCGGCATTCTTGTCCAAGGTCGTCTGGCCGCTTGATTGGAGACGCTGCAATTCAGGTTCGAGCTCTGATCGCATTTCTTCAAATGCCTCAATACACGCGCGACCATTGTTTGCACCCAACCAGTCAAGAAACAAATTGAAATACCTATAGGCACTCTTCTCTTGCAGCGTCTCTTCAATCTGTTTCCAGCGGTCGTCCAAATCAGGCGCCAGTGTGTCTTCATTCAGGCCGTGATCAGCCAGTTCCCGGTGACAGACGCCCATCAAGGGAAGGGCCGTTCTGCCGAGCTCGAGGGAGAAGTCCAAACTCGCCCGGCCGCGTTGCTTGAGTTGGAAGTCCACCGCTCATCCTTTCCTGAGGCTTTGCGCTGGGCCCGACCAACGGCAGCAGAAAGCCTGTGTTTACATCTGACCCCAAACTCTACAACGGAATTGTCAGAGCGTCGAACGAATGAGCTTGCCTGTTCACTTTTGTGCCGGTTAAGTCCTCTCGTCCGCACGGCGACAATTTCGACGATTGCCGTTGCGCATAAAGGCCCAGCCGGTGGAAGGTTCCATTATATTTATGGCCAACATATTTATGTTCATTCAAGGTTGCTTGCTATGACGAAAATCAACCGCTTTCTTCTTGCCGTCTTTGCGTTTCCGCTGGTCCTCGTGGGCTGTGGAACGCCCATATGGGACCGATCCTCGGCGAGCTCAGAAGATCCAAACCTCATGGTCAAATTGGATCCGAAGGATGCGGATGATGCAGAATATATCCGGCGTTTTGAGGCCTTTAAGGATGCCAATCTCTTGGGCGTAGGGCTGCCCGATTACGATGTGACCGTACCGGTGCCCGGTGCTGCGCGCCCTTGGTCATGGCAAATCGCATCTTCCGGCAATCGGACGATTTCCGAAGACGCCCTCAATGCGGTTTCCGACTATGCCGAGCCCGCCAATACCAGTGCGCTGATCGTCTGGCGCAACGGTGCGATTGAGCAAGAAGAGTATTTTGGGGATTTTACGCAAGAGACGCCAATTAAGTCGGCGTCTTTGGCAAAGCCCTTGTCGAGTTTGGTGGTTGGCCGGGCCATTGCCCTGGGCGTCATTCAATCCCTTGACCAACCGGTCTCCGATTTTGTCACCGAATGGAAAGGGCAAAAACTAAAAGACCAAATTCGTGTCCGCCATCTTCTTGATATGCGGACGGGTTTCTTACCTCAGGGGTTTAGTTTGGAGACGGAGCACATTCTGAATGTTGCTTATCTCCATCCTCGTCATGATGAGATTATCGTTCAAGACTATCCGGTTTTGCACAAACCAGGGACCAGATATGACTACGCGAATGCCACCTCCGAAATGGTAGCCGTCGTGATCGAGCGGGCCACGGGCAAAACCTATGGAGAGTTTATCGCGGCTGAACTTCTTCAAACCATGGGACTCAACGGCGGAAAAATAGCGCTCAACAGAGAGGGCGGTGTCGCCCATTCCGGCTGTTGCATCTTTCTCGACGCCAGAGCCTGGTTGGCTTTCGGTGTTCTTGTTTTGCAAGATGGTGTGTGGGAGGGCGAGCAATTGCTGCCGCCAGGTTACGTCGACGAAATGAAAACAGGCACTCCACAAAACCCAAATTACGGACTGGCCCTTTATTTGGGCCTGCCTTTCGATGAGCGGCGCGGATACGCCAATCCGGATATCGGGCTGCCGGGTGTTCTGCACAGCGAGCCCTATCTTGCGGAGGATGTGGTTCTGTTCGACGGCAACGGAAATCAGGTGGTCTACATCGTGCCGTCTCTCGACCTCGTGATTCTGAGGACCGGCAAAGCGCCGCCCAAGGATGGGCCCGAGTGGGACAACGCATTTCTGCCGAATACGATTATTCGAGGTCTCTCAGACGATCGCCTATAAGGCAGGGGACGTAAGGTATCCGCGTCCCTGTTTGCCTGTTTGCGCGTATCTCTGCACATCGCAAAGCCGATTCTCTCAGCGTGAGTCTCCGATATAAAATAATTTTTGCTTTATTGGGCGAAATATCCAGAAAAACGACTTATTTTACCAAATTCTGCGGCCTTTTGGCTTTCGATAGGTTCTCAATTATAAAATAATAGTTTATTATTCATTGTTATTGACAATAATATTGGATTTATTCAAGGTGGCTCCAACGTAAAATTTAGGAGTTGACCGATGTTGCCCCAGCTTAAACATGACCTTCAGTTGCCCAAGACCAGGGATGAGGCCGCCCGCAGCAGATTTGCCATGAATTTGCGCGGTTACGTCATGAACGACGTTGCGCATATGATGAACGAGACCTATCACGAAAAGGTCGCCCCGGCTTATCAGCGCCAGACCGGTCATGAGGTTTCGGATGGGGACAATGTCCATGACCTGATGATGAATGAGCAGGTTTTTAAATTCTACAGCTCCATTCGGTACAACGCGCAGGAAATGTGTCACCGGGCAGTGATCCCCACCATTGAGCGTCAGCGCGAGTTCCTCAAAGCTGAATCGGCACGCATGTCGGCAAAATCCGACGTGGGCGGAACATTGACCCTCAACCCGGATCTCGACGTTCCCAACTATGTCGAGAATATTGATGTTCACCTGATGCCGGGAAGTTATGTGACCGGCGATCAGGAAGGCGACGCGCGCGCAGGTGCTCTCTACGATGGAGCGATCTCCATTTTTGCTTTCGGGCAAATGGGCGATCAGATGGACGATATCGGTTGGTCAATGAGCAAATATATCCGACACATGTTCCCGGATTTTGCGCCGAAAAAGATCTTAGACGTCGGCTGCACCATTGGCCACAACACACTGCCTTTGGCTCAAGAATTTACAGAAGCTGAGGTGCATGCGGTTGATGTTGCTGCACCGGGTCTGCGTTACGCGCACGCACGGGCCCAATCGCTTGGTGTGCCGGTGCATTTCTCACAACAAAACGGTGAGAGCCTCGATTTTGAAGACAATTCGTTTGACCTGGTTTTCTCATCCATGTTCCTGCATGAGCTGCCGCTTGAGTCGATCAAGAATTTCTTGAAGGAAGCCCAGCGTGTTCTGCGTCCCGGTGGTTTGATGTTGAACATGGAGCTGCCGCCGAACAGCAACATGCATGCCTATGACCAGTTTTATCTTGATTGGGATTCCCACTACAACAATGAGCCATTCTACAAGACGTTCCGTGATCAGGACGCTCAGGCCCTTTGCGAGGAAGCAGGATTTGACGTTGAGACTTACTTCAACGCCGCCGTGCCTCAGTACACGTTGGTCTCAGAAGACGAATTTGTTGAATTGATGGTGCACAATCCCGATGCCGAAATGTTGTCCAAGACCGGCCTCGTTCAAGAAGACACTTGCCATCGATACGCATTTGGTGCCTGGAAGCAGGCTGCCGCTGGTACCCAAGCTTAAGGAGTAAAGACATGACTGACCTCAGCAACACAACACGCGGCCGCCGCTATAACTTTTTCAAGGACCCTGATTCTGACCAACTGCTTTCGATGCTTTTGGCGACTCTTTCGGAATTGTCCGTAACCCGCGAGCGCCTGTTTGCCATCGAACGCTTGGCCGAGAAAAAGGGATTGTTCACCGCTGAAGAGTTGGAGGCTTACAAGTTCTCCGATGAAGAGGAAAACAAACTTAGCGAAAGCCAATCTGATCTTTTGAAGGAAGTCTTTTATTCGCTTGAGTTTGACTATCGCCCGGCGGTAAAGCGCAAGTCGAACAATGCGGCAAATGCCAATGACGAGTCTGAGGGCGACGGCGCTATTCCTTTTAGTCAGGCTATGTGAGACAAAGTCCGTCTCCAAGCATTTTAAGGAGCGGGAACGGTGGAACTGAAGCAACTTAAGCGCTTCTTGGCGATTGTCGAAGAAGGCAGTTTTACAGCCGCTGCGGCAAAGCTTGATTTAACCCCTCAAGCTTTGTCGTCCGTGATCTCAAATCTTGAGAAAGATTTGGGTTTGCGTCTGTTTGACCGCACGCGCGGTGGCCACACCATGCTGACCCCGTACGGACGGACACTTGTGCGCCATGCGCAAGCCCAAGTGCGCGCCGAGCGCCGCGCCCTTGAGGAGCTTTTTGCGTTGCGTGATGCCGGTGGCGGTTCTGTCTCAGTCGGTGTTGCAGAAGCCTTCAGCCGGCAAGTGATGGCGGCGGCGGTGGCCCGACTACATCGGGAACATCCGGATATTCGCATCCAACTGTTTGAGGATTATACGGAAGCCTTGCTGGAAAAACTCTGGCAAGGCGAAATTGATTTTTTGGCCGGGAGTGCGGGAACGCCGGACCGGATGGATTCTAAGATTGTCGTCGAACCGCTCTATGCCCGAAATGACGTGATCGTGGCGCGCAGATCCCATCCCTTGGTCAACCGGGACGATTTGAAACTACGAGATCTGCAGCCCTATACCTGGATCATCCCAGCAAAACGGGAAATCGAGCAACAGGTCATTATCGACGCATTCCTCTCTGAAAATATCACGCCACCAGAACGTTTTATCTGGTCTGATGCGATGTTGACAGGCACCTATCTGTTGTTGCGGGAAGACTATCTTGTCATGACGGCGCCGGCCTTGGTCGGCCAGGCAGGCGACAACAGTTTGTTGGTCAAGCTCAATATTGACCGTCCGACCATTCATCGCATTGCGAGTTTGTGTTATCTGGAAGATACAGTGTTGTCGCCAGCGGCAGAGACACTTATTGATGCCATTCGCAATCTTTCAAGGGAAGTGGAAGGAGCCACGCCTTTGACGGAGCTGCGACCCGTAGATCCTTCCAGCGATAAGAATATTTCGGCCCTTCATTGATGACACAAGCTATAACGACATCTACCGTTTTCGAGGAAACGGCCTATCCGAGTTTGTTTTCGCCCATCACTTTGGCGGGCAAAACACTTAAAAACAGGATTGTGCACGCATCCATGACCACACGCTTTGTGGTCAAAGGTCAATTGACCCAACAGATGATTGATTACCATCGCAATCGCGCCGAAGGCGGCACGGCGATGACGGTCACTGAACCGCTCAACATGATGCGGTTTCAATCGGCGCCGGGCAAAATAAACGTGTATGGCCGCGCCAATGAAGACAGTCTGAAAGCATTTGCCGAGGCCGTCGAAGGGGCCGACTGCCGCTTGATCGGCCAAGTTCAGGATCCCGGGCGAGGGCGCCACACAGGTGGGAGAAACACGCGTGCTGTGGGGGCGTCCGCACTACCGGACGATCTCAGTTGGACCGTTCCGTATGCTTTGTCGACGGACGATGTGGCCAACATTATTGATGATTTCGCGCAGTCGTCTCTTTGGCTGAAAGAATGCGGCTGGAGCGGCATTGAGATTTCAGCCGGCCACGGTCACATCTTCCACCAATTTATGTCCACATGGTCCAATCGCCGCGATGATGTTTATGGTGGCGACGTGGCCGGACGCACCAAGCTGGTCAAAGATTTACTGGTGGCCATCCGACAAGCCTGCGGCAGCGATTTCATCATTGGTATCAAACTGCCGGGTGAGGACGGCATCCCAAACAGTATTGATATGGAGGAGGCAGCCCGCATCAGCGCCGAGGTCGCGTCGGTCAATGTCGCTGACTTTGTCACCTTTGCTTGGGGTGCCCATGGCCCGACATTGGATTGGCACTTGCCTGACATGAATGGCCCGCGCGCACCTTATATGGAAAAGATCGTTTCCTTGGCCAAACCATTCGGAGACGCGGCCGTCGGCGCGCTCGGGCTTATCACGGATCCCAATGAAGGCGATCAAATGGTGCGCGACGGAGAGGCGGATCTTGTTATGTTGGGCCGGCCTTTGGTCACGGACCCGGCCTGGGGCCGAAAGTCTGCACAAGGCCGCGAAGCCGACATTCGGTATTGCGTCTCCTGCAATACCTGTTGGCAAGTGATCATGGAGCACACCCATCTGCAATGCGACAACAATCCGCGCGTGGGAGAGCCCGATGAAGCCAATTGGGTGCCGAGTCCGGCCAAAGAACGCAAAAAGATTGCGATCGTCGGCGCAGGTGTCGCCGGCATGGAATGCGCTTGGGTGGCCTCGGCCCGCGGCCACGATGTGACGGTCTTCGGTCAATCCTCGGAACCCGGGGGCAAGACGCGGCTTCACGCTGAACTGCCCGGTGGAGAAAGTCTAAGCTCGGTCTACGACTATCAGGCGCTGATGGCCAAAAAGTCGTCGACCCGTATGGAGCTTGGGTTCATGGCAACGCAAGAGGACATCTTGGCCACGGAACCGGATTTGGTGGTCTTGGCCACCGGATCGGACATGTCTTGGCCGGACGGCATACCGGATATGTGGGAAGGCGAGGGCATCTTTCTCGATTTGCGAACTTTGATGGCCGAACTTATTGCGCGTCCGTCGCCGCAGCCGGGCACAGCCATCATCTACGATCATGACCATACGCGCATGACCTATGCCGGCGCGGAATTTTTATCGGACAAATTTGATCGCGTGATCATTGTAACGCCCCGTGAACGTATTGCGTCGGACGAGGCTTTGGTTGTGCGGCAAGGGATCTATCGCCGGCTCATGCAAAAGGGCATTGAACTCGTCACTCTTCATGATCTTGATCCGGAGTCGCTATACGAAGAGGCGGAAGTCAATATCCGCAATGTTTATACCGGTGCGACGACGAAATTCGAAGAGATTGCGTTGTTGACCTATTCCACACCGCGCCGGCCCAACATCGCCTTGCAAAGCGGTCTCGAAGCCGCAGGAATTCAAGTGGAACGGATTGGCGACGCCCGGGCGCCCCGAACGCTCCATATCGCCACTTCCGAAGGCTACAAATTCGGCAACTCGGTTTAACTCATAAAATCAGAAATTGGATATGTCATGACCCAGATCATTGTTCTTTTTAATCTCCAAACAGATGCCGATAAGGCCGCTTATGAAGAATGGGCGAAAACATCCGATATGCCTGCTGTACGCCGATTGGGTTCGGTTGATCGGTTTGAGGTGCTTCGGATGGAAAAGATGCTCTCCGGTGAAAGCGAAACACCGTATGAATATGTCGAGATTATCGAGCTCAACAGCTTCGACGGTTTTATGGATGATGTGAAAACCGAAGCCATACAAGAAGCGGCGAAACAATTTCGTACGTTTGCCGATGATCCAAAATTCGTCGTTTGCGAATCATTAGAAGATTGATCAGCCACCGCGCTGACCACGGACCTTTTTGGGAGAATGAACATGGGTAAATTGGAAGGCAAGGTTGCCATCGTCACCGGTGCTGGACGTCACAAGGGACTTGGTGAGGCGATCGCACGCCGCATGGCAGAAGACGGGGCCAAGATTGTCATCTCCGATATTGGCGAGGTGCGCGGGAAAATCGCACCGGAACATGGTGTCGGCAAGGTTTCCGAGATGGAAGAGGTTGCCGCAAAAATGCGGGAAGACGGTGCAGAGGTTGCGACCAAAACCTGTGACGTGCTGCAGGAATCGGATGTTGAAGATCTGATCAATTTCACCAATGACACCTTCGGTTCGGTGGATATTTTGGTGAACAATGCCGGGATCGGTTACTTGTTTGGGCCTTTGCTTGAGACCACCCAAGAAGAATGGGATGCGGTTTTGGGTGTCAACCTGCGCGGCGTGTTTTTCGGGATCAAACATGCTGCCCGTAAGATGATCGATCAGGGCCGCGGCGGGCGCATCATCAATATCGGCAGTCAGGCCTCTAAGTCGGCCTTCAAATTTACGTCGGCTTACACCTCATCCAAGCACGGGCTCCTGGGTCTGACGCGGAATGCTGCGTTGGAGCTTGCGGAGCATGGCATCACCGTCAATCTGGTTTGCCCCAATCATGTGACGACCGGACTGGGCTCTTGGCAAAACAGCTTTTTGGCGGAGAGCCGCGGCTTGAGTGTTGAGGATTATCTTGAGCAGTTAAAGCAGCGTATCCCTATGGGTCGGGTTGGTCTGCCGGAAGATACGGCGAATGCTTGTGCTTTTCTCGCTCTTGATGACAGTGTCTATATTACGGGTGACAGCATCAACGTCTCAGGCGGTGAGGAATACCACTAAGCCTGGTCTCTGATCACAAGATCTATTTGTTAGCACGTTTGCCTTTTGAGTTTTCTTTGCACGCTGGGTGCAAGGTTGTAGAGTCGCGATTCTTCCCACCGATATAGGATTGCGATCATGATCTTGAGGACGGTTACCAACCCAGTTTTGTTCGGACTGGCGCTTTTTGTGTTGGCTGCTTGCGGCGAGCAATCGGGTCAAGGTGCAAATGGGGAGTCAACAGACCAAAAACCCCTGGTGACCGTCAATCTGAATCCCTTTCCATCGACTTATATGCCATTGGCTTCGACGACGACGCTCGTTGAAAACGCGACTATCTTAGATGGCGTGGGCGGCCTGATCGAAAACGGAAGCATATTATTGCAAGACGGCAAGGTTGCGGCGGTGGGGCAAAATCTTAGCGCACCAGACGGCACCATTGTGATTGACGGAACCGGTAAATGGGTGACGCCCGGGATCATCGACAATCATTCGCACCTTGGGGTTTACCCGTCGCCGAACGTCGGAGCCCATCAAGAAGGCAATGAAATGACGGCCGCCAATACGGCACAGGTTTGGGCGGAGCATTCGGTTTGGCCCCAGGACCCAGGATTTCACCGTGCTCTTGCGGGCGGCGTGACGACTCTTCAAATCTTGCCCGGTTCGGCAAACCTGTTCGGTGGACGCAGCGTAACCGTCAAAAATGTTCCTGGACGGACCATTCAAGATATGAAGTTTCCAGGTGCGCCCTATGGCTTGAAAATGGCCTGCGGCGAAAATCCAAAACGCGTCTATGGCGAAAAAGGCGGACCGGCGACACGAATGGGCAATGTGGCCGGGTACCGGCAAACCTGGGCCGATGCGCACGCCTATAAACAATCTTGGGATGACTATGCCGCCAAACACGAAAAGGGCGAAGATCCGAAGCCTCCCAAACGGGACCTCAAAATGGATACGCTTGCTGGAGTCTTGTCCGGCGACATCCTTGTCCACATGCACTGCTATCGCGCCGATGATATGGCGACCATGCTCGATGTTATGGCCGAGTTCGACTACAAGATCGGCACTTTTCACCATGCCGTCGAATCCTACAAGATCGCAGACAAGTTGGCGGAAGCGGACATCTGTTCAGCTATGTGGGCAGACTGGTGGGGATTTAAGATGGAAGCTTATGACGGCATTCGTGAGAATGTTCCTTTCGTCCATGCGGCAGGCGCCTGTGCCATCGTTCATTCAGATTCATCCATTGGGGTCCAACGGCTCAATCAAGAGGCCGCGAAGGCTTTGTTTGACGGTAATGCTGTCGGCCTTGGGATTTCAAAGGCGGAAGCGTGGACATGGCTGTCGTACAATCCTGCAAAATCCTTGGGCGTGGAAGATGAAACGGGATCTTTGGAAGTCGGCAAGGCCGCCGACGTGGTGCTTTGGGATGGGGATCCTTTTTCCGTCTATACCCAAGCGGAGAAGGTTTTTGTAGACGGCGCGCAACTTTATGACCGTTTGGATCCGGACGGGTGGCCGGTCAGCGATTTCGAGTTGGGTCAAATCGGCGAGGGAGACGACAAATGAAAAACGGTCTGTTCGCTTTAACGCTTCTTTTGTTTCCCCATTTCGCCCATGCCGAACAAATTGCTGTGGTGGGCGGCACCGTCCACACACTCGGCCCCGCCGGCATCGTTGAAAATGGGGTTGTCTTGATCAGTGACGGCAAAGTGGAGTCTGTCGCAGCCGAAGGAGAGGTTCCGGAAGGCTACAAAGTGATTCAAGCTGACGGAAAGATCGTCACGCCTGGTTTGATGGATGCTTGGACCCAACTCGGTTTGGAGGAGGTTGAGTTGTCCGGCGGCATCAACGATGCATCCGCGTCGGACTCCGAATTTGGCGCGTCCATTGATGTCTCCTATGCGCTCAATCCCGATTCCAGCATCATTCCGGTGACACGGATTGAGGGTGTGACACGCGCCGTGGCCGCCCCATTGCGCACCGACAAATTGTTTGCGGGCCAGGGGGCGATCATTCAGTTGGGACTGTCCGAGCCTTTCTTGGTCCAGCCACGTGGTTTCATGTTTGCAGAAATGCATGAATTCGCCGGCTGGAGTTTGGGTGGGTCACGCGCAGCTCTTTGGGCGCGATTTGAAAATGACTTGCGTGAGGCCAGACGAACGGCTGCCGGCAGGTTCGCCGTAAGCCATGTTGAACATTTTTTGCCCCTCGTCGACCGCGAAGCTCTTGAGCCGGTGGTCGCAGGCGACATGCTGCTGGTCATTCGGGTCAATCGGCTTGCGGATATTCGTCAGGTCATCGCGCTGTCCGAAAGAGAGCCCGAATTGCGTTTGGCGATTCTGGATGGGCGTGAAGCCTGGCGGGCCGCGGAGGCTCTGGCCGACGCCGATATCCCCGTCATCCTTTACCCATTCACAAACTTGCCCGGCAGTTTTGATTCTCTCGGTGCGACGCAAGCCAACGCTGCGCGCTTGCATGAGGCCGGCGTGCGTATTGCGATCACAACCGGGCTGTCCAGTGAAAGCACCCGGAACGCGCGTCTTATTACGCAGTTGGCCGGAAATGCGGTTGCCAATGGATTGCCTTGGGAGGCTGCCTTGGCGTCCGTCACGTCGGAACCCGCTAAGATCTTCGGCATTGACGACCGTTATGGGACATTGGAGCCAGGCCAGGAGGCTGATTTGGTGGTTTGGTCCGGGGATCCGTTAGAGGTGATGAGTGCACCGGAACATTTGATCATTCAAGGTGACGAGGTTCCTTTGGTTTCACGGCAGACCAAACTCCGCGATCGCTATTTGGGCCTCGATCCCAAAGACCGGACATTCCATTACAAGAGATAATCACCGGTGATCCGCATCGACATTGGGATCGATGCGGACCACACGGATTCCTGTATTTGTGCCTTTGTAAAGACTGATCAAAGCTTTGGGCATGTTCTCAAGCCCCTCCATCATGTCTTCTAAGGGCTTGAAGGTTCCGTCCCGGATCCATCCGGCGAGGATGGAGTCATATTCCGCAAAGTGCTCCGTGTAATCGTAGACGAAAAAGCCTTCCATCTTGGAATCCATGAGTCCGATCCGATAGATATTCCGTGGACGGTGATAGTCTGCGCGATCCTTGAGGTATTCGGAAATGCGGCCGCAAATGGCGATGCGCGCCCGTCGGCGTATGCGGCCCAACACTTCGTCCAGTAGTTCGCCGCCCACATTGTCAAAAAAGACATCGACACCCTCGGGAAAATGCTCGTCGAGTTTTGCCGGTACGTCATCGTTCTTGTAATCGATCGCGGCGTCATAACCGAGGCGATCGACCAGGAGCTTGCATTTTTCGGGGCCGCCGGCGATGCCGATCACCGGATCACAGCCCATGGATTTGGCAATGAATCCGACTTGGCTGCCGACGCCGCCCGCCGCGCCGGAGACCAGGGTTTTCTCACCTGGTTTGGCGCGGCAGATATCCCGCATGCCGATCAAAGCGGTATAGCCGCTCATAGCCAAGCTGCTGGCGCCATAAGACAAAGGCAGATCCGTATGGTGCATTTTGAACGCCATGTAGTAGGGATCGCTGTCGATCACAGCAAATTCGCGCCATCCCATTTTGCATTGCACCACATCGCCTTCTTGAAAGTCGGGGTTCCGTGATTTCACAACACGGCCGACGCCGCGTCCTTTCATGACATCGCCGATTTCCATCGGCGGTTCGAAATCCGTTTCGTTGGTCATGTACCGCAGCATCACCGGGGCCAAACCGAGATAGAGCGTTTTGAGAAGAACCTCTCCATCCTTGATCTCTGGTATGTTGGTGTCTTGCAGTTCAAAATCGTCTTCGGTCACCAATCCGTCAGGGCGACGCGCCATGACCCATTGTTTCATGCGGTTCATGTGATGACCTCATAGATCACGACCGGGTGTCCGTCGTGATCGTAAAAGGCGGCCTCTTTCCGTCCGGGCCCGGCGTCCGTGGCGTCATGAACACGAATGTCGAGTGCTTTCAGTCCCGCGTGTTTGGCGTCATCAAGCATCTTGGCCACATCGGGAACGTTGATCACCGTTGATGCCGTCAACATGGAACCGGATTGGATTGTCGCGCCTGGCACTTCGATCAAGGCCAGTGTTCGCACCTGATCGGCTGAGCTTAGCGTTGCAAACCGAGTTTGAATGTCCCGTGGGATATTGAAAATCTCATAAGAATAAGAGTCGGGATCGTCGACCGACAGCTTCGTGCAGGTAAAGCCCAAGAGATCCTGATAGACGCTGAGTGATTTGTCTAAATCGCTGACCAGCAGGCAGGCCCTTTGGAAGTAAGGCAGAGTTCGTGTTGGGTTTGTCGTCAATGCAGGTTGTCCTTTATGTATGATAACAAAGCGAGCACTAAGTCAGTCTGCTTCGGCGCGCGCTGGAAATATCGCGCCCCGTTTGCAGGACACCGTCACGCCGTTTGTCTCGAGCGCGATATCTTTCAATGGGTCCGATTCTTCCATCGCGATCACGGTTTCGGATTTGGGATCGGTAACGCTCAGGCGCAGTCTGTCATCCCAACCGGTCTCTTCAGAAGGATACTCTGCCCGCAACAACATCAATTTGAGCTTTAATCCTTCACGTGCCGTCACGTTGGCTTCAAAGCCACGATCATTGGCGTTGAAACGTCGCTGACCTTTTGTATCGGTGATCTCGCAGTCATAGGGGCGTGCACGGCTTAACCTCACATGGGTTTTGTCCTCGCGTCCGATGAACAATTGCCCGCCCATGGTATTGATATCGTAGATCCATAATGTTTGCGGAGTGAGAACCCACTCGGCGTCCGCAAAAAATTCGGCTTGACCGGCTGTAGACATGTAGCTGCAGGTTCCAGGACCATAAGTTTGACGATCCGGGGTTTTGCCCTCCAAAACAGCAAAAAGCTGATCACCGTCCCGGCGCCAAAGGAAGTCGCAATTAAGCTTGGATTGATCCACATCCGGCAGCTCCGGCCACAATTCCGGTTTGTCTTGCAGGTCGATGAAGCGATCGGAATCCGCCGGGTGTTGTCCGTTCATAACCACCGCGCCGCGTTCTTCATCGATGTAAACTTCGTAAGTGATCTGACTGCGCGCGAGGAGATAGCCGTTGCGACCGTCCATATTAACCTGGCCGTAGAATACAGTGTCGCCGACTTGCGGCGCATTAATAAGTGCGAATGTGCGATACCAATTTTCATGTTCGCCCTCATCGGGCATACGCGTCGTCCGCTCGTAGTAAACTTGCGGAAATGCGCTCCATTCGCCCGGCAGCCATTCCTTCAACTTCGCCATAACCCATATTAGGTCTTCAGGACTTTGGTCATATTCTGGTGCAGCGCTTAGCGGATGCGAAAGGCCTAACGTCAGTGTTATGGCATAGAGGGTGGAACGCAACATGCCGTTCTCCTTAGTTACCTTTTTTTGGCATATGACGTTGGGCGACACCGTCGGCATATGTGTGATAGAGGAACAATAACAAGACGAGTCCAACATAGAAAGGATGGTCATGGACACGGTTCCGATTGGCCGCCGCAAGTTTCTTGTTTACGCGAGCGCTGTACCGTTTGCGGCCCGAGGATTTCTCCGACCGGCACATGCGGCCATTAATTTCGCCGACCCGGAAGAGGGGCACAAAGCGAATGTAAAGCTGAGAGGGTCCTTACAGAATGAGTGGGTCTGGCGTCACTATTGGGGTGAGAGCTATGCGGTCTTGCCCAACGGCGCGCCCATACCCCTTTACAAGTTTGAAGGTCTGATCAAAGCCAAATGGACTGACAATGGCGACGGAACCCATACTGAGCTCTTATTCGATCTTGCAGGACATACGGATTGGGAAACCGGTGAATTGCTGGAGCGTTTTGAGAATCCGATAACGGGCGTGACCAACCAAGCCATGCACATTTGGGACGGGCCCAACGCGACAACATATTCTAAGTTCGGACCGATTTATCCGTGGACGGTGGAATCGCCGAAGGACCCCGTCGCTTTACCGTGGAAAGTGATCGACGGCTCTGTCTGGTTGACCGAAAGGGGCAATTTTGAGCGGCCACACCCATTGGACCCGGCAGAATGGCCGTTGGCGTCCTCCGGACCGAAGACTGTCTCCATGGTCAATGTCACACTGACGGCAGATCTCACAGATCTGGAAAACGCGAATCTCGTCTCTGCCCCGCACAGCATGAAATGGACGGCCATGCGATCCTGGATGCCCTGGCTGCTCTTGGGCCAGCGGCCGGGGTTGATGCTTACGATCGGGATGGGGCGTAAGATTTCTGGTCCCACCGCCATTTCCGGGTCTATGAAAAAGATTATTGATTCGCTTCAGCCGAATTATCTGACCTCGGAACAACCTTGGGCTGACGTGAGTAATAGTTGGACACGGTACAAATCAGAGCGAGACCCCATCAAAAATTAGATCCGTATGCGTCGCCGGCAATTACGTCGTCAGACGGCAGACTTCTGGAGCATTTTTTTCTAATGTCGAGCCAAAAATTGTGACCAATACAGCACAACAAAAATAAATTGTAAGATATTTGAATATCTCAGATCATTTTTTGTGAAAATTAATTTACAATCAAATTAGCTAGATTCTATCTTATAGCGAATTTTGTGGGACAAATTCCAAAACGGGGGACTTAAGTATAATGGAAAAACGTTTGTCGCAACTCCTGCTTTCTGCGTCGGCGGTCGCTATCGCAGTTACTGGGATATCCTTTTCGTCGATTTCCAGCGCTGAAGCGCAGATTGACGAACTGATCGTTTCCGCTCGGAAGCGTGACGAAAACATCCAAGATGTTCCGCTTTCCGTAGCGGCATTCAGCGGAGATCAACTGTCAAATCAAGTGATCAGCAGTATCGAGGGACTGACCAGTTTGGTCGCCGGTTTTGAAATGGACCGGAGCTTTAACCGGAGTTTCGACCGTCCTGTGATCCGCGGTAAATCGACGATCTTTGCCGGCAGCGACCCGTCGTCCTTCTTTATCGACGGCGCTTTCTATGAAGGTTCGATCACCAACATTGACGTCTCCAACATGGAGCGCGTTGAGGTTATTAAAGGACCGCAAAGTGCGCTGTTCGGTCGCGCAACGTATTCTGGCGCGATTAACTTCATCTCCAAACTTCCCGGCGATGAGTTTGAAGGCAATGCCAAAGTAACCATTGGTCAAAATGATCATTACGACGTCTCCGGCCGTGTCAGTGGCCCACTTGTTGAGGGCAAGCTCGCTGGTAGCCTTTTTGCGCGCCATTATGAGTATGGCGGCGACTGGAAATCAGAAGTTGACGGGACTGATTTGGGCGAAGAAGAAACGCTCAATATTCAGGGCACCTTGAACTTCACGCCCAATGAGTCCGGCAGTGCGGTTTTGAATCTCTATTATAATGAGCAGGATGACGGACAATTCGCAGCCGGCTTCCAGCCGCATGAGTTTAACAACTTCGCAGAGCGCGACACTGGCGGATTTGACTATTTCAAAGGTGAGTTGGAAGAGCTGCCGTTCCAAACCAACACCACATTTGCGGCACTGCTCGGCGATGTGGGTGAAGAACAAGAGCATTTTGGCGCTCATTTAAATGTGACTTGGGATTTGTCCGACGCCGTCACGCTGACATCCATCACCAGCTATGATGATTTTGAAACCAAGATCAACACAGGTGGTTACGAGGGTAGCGCAGGTATCTTCAACGCTTGCGAAGGCACGACTGCCGATCCGGCAAATCTGAATGAGATTCAGTGTCGTAATTCCGGTGTATTTGGCGGTATTGCATCCCTGATCGTGAATGATGTGCAAGAATCAACGCTCTTCAGTCAAGATATCCGCTTTGATATTGACACAGGCGGTCCGTGGAGAGCGCTTGTCGGTGGTTATTACTACAACGAAGACAATGATGCCTTCGCGCCGGCGATTGATTTCTCGGGCTTTACGCCGACTCAGGCTCAAGCCGATGCCGTCGAGCAAGCCTTTATCAATGCTCTCCTGCAGTTTGAGTCAGTTCAAGACTGTGTGGGCGACTTTGACAATTGTAACCCGAATGCGGGGAGCGCGATCATCAATCCGTCTGCTACGATCACTGGGGCAGATTTGATTGCGCGTCATGCCACCGCTGCTGAGTTTATCGGCAATGATTCGGTCGAGAATATCGCCCTTTACGGACGGTTTGAGTGGGACGTCACGGAAGCCGTTACCCTCGGCTTTGAAGGCCGTTATGCGGAAGACGAATTGACGGAGCAGAATGTGACGGCCGGTTTCTCTGAAACCGAGAAATTCAGTTCCTTCTCGCCGCGCTTTACGGCTGATTGGCAGCTGACTGACGATAACCTTCTCTATTTCGTCTATGCCCGCGGAAACAAGCCCGGTGGCTTTAACTTGGGCCGCGTCGCATTGGCCGTTCAGGCAGAAGGACGTGATGTGACATCGTTCGACGAGGAGCAAATTGACTCCTTCGAGATTGGAACCAAGAACACCTTCTTGGACGGTCAGTTGATCTTGAATGCCGCGTATTACTATGAGGAAGTTCAGGATTATCAGCTGACAGACTCGATCTTCTCTAGCACATTGAACGAAAACACTTCTGTGATTGCCAACAAAGGTGAGGTTGAGTTTCAAGGTGTTGAAATCGAAGCAGTCTATGCGCCGGAAGCTATCGAAGGTTTGAACTTGCGTTTGAACTACGCTTGGAACGACAGCGAATTCACGGAAGGTGTTGACCCGACGCAAGGTCAAATCAATGATGTGCTGGACGATGGTATGCGTAACTGTTCCTTGGGCGTGAGCGCTGAGACAGGTGCATGTTTCGTCGGCTCATCTCATACACCTGCGCAAGGTTCGATTGTTGGAAACCGCACACCTCTGTCCTCTGAACATCAAGTCAGTGCCGGTATCGATTACGTCGGTGCGCTGGGCAATGCGGACTGGGATTGGTTTGCCGGTGCAAATCTGTCTTACGAAAGTGAGAAATACGTGCAGGTTCTCAATCTGGCTGAAATTCCGGCTTCCACAGTTGTTGACGTCAATCTCGGTGTCGCAAATGACAACTTCCGGGTTACGGCTTGGGGTAAGAACGTGTTTGATGAAGATGCCATTGTATCAGGCACGCGCTTCTTCTCCGCTGAGGACTTCTTCCGCAGAGCCTTCACTTTCTTCCCGCGCCGTGGCGCTGAATGGGGTGTAAGCCTGAATGCGAGCTTCTAATCTTTAAGCTCAAATCAATTCAAACCCGGGTCTTTCGAGACCCGGGTTTTTTTATTTTTGACCTGTCCTCGCGTCGTTTGTGGTCGATGTGATTTGTCGGCTTAGGGCTCCGTGCTAAAATATAATCTCCTACGGAGATGGGCTTCCTATGCGGTACAACAAAACTCTACGGACCATTCACAAATGGGCCGGCCTTGCTTCTCTTTTTTGGCTTTCGGTTTTGGCGTTCACAGGGGTCATTCTTGACCACCATGAATGGCGTTGGGTGAACCAAGTTACCGCGCCGACGGCGATTACATCTGATCGTGTAAAGCGCATTGTCTTGCCCGGAATCATGCGCCATGTGGCGGTGGACCCCGGCGATACAAATCACTGGATCGGCGGCTCCGAGCGCGGTTTGTGGCGGACCCGCGACAACGGCGCCAACTGGGTTTCGCTGAATTACGACGGTGCGGACGGTTTTCCCCAAACATTGGGCTTGGCAACGGATCAGGTCTTGGGTTGGTCGAAACTGTGGTTGGCCACGGATGACGGCATATGGACATTGGATCCAAATGAGGACGATGCCCGGTTCTATGCCTTGCGGGGCGCCTATGTCAGTTCAATTGGGCCCGGAAGTGCTCCGAATGAACTCATCGGCGTGGTGGACAAAACTGAGATTTTTCGGATCGCAACAGATAATCCAGACAGTGTCTTTTGGCATGATATCTCGGATGCGGAGGTCGAAAGTCTCTATCCCACTGTGAGCTTTTTTCGCTTCATCTTTGATGTTCATGTGGGGCGGGGGCTTCTGCCCCAACCCTATGGGATTTGGGTGAACGATTTCGGTGGTGTGGCCATGATTATATTGGCGCTGACCGGCTTTTTGTTTTGGGGGGTTCCACGTTACTTGCGGGGGCGTAAAACCAAATATGGACTCAAAGCCCGTCAGACGTCTCTGCGTTGGATCTTTCGTTCGCACGGTCCGGTGATTGGTGTCTTATGTTTCATCCCGCTGCTCTATTTCGGCATTACGGGCATATTCTTGAATCACATTTTTGGTTTTATTCCGTGGGGGCAGAGTATCGCCTTGGAGCGGGAGAAGCTCCCCATTGCTTACCACTACATATCCCTTAATCACGAGGTTGAGAGTGTTGTTGCAATCCCCGGCAATCGAAATGAACTCATTATCAGTACGCGCCTTGGGTTGCTTGAGAGTGAGGACGGCGGACAAAGCTGGAACTATGATCCAACGATTGTCGAGGCCATGCAAAGCGCACGTGCAGATGCGCCTGCGGTCCATCTCTTTCGGTACGGTGACATCATCTTCACCATGGCGCCGGACAATTTCTACAAGCCTCTCGGGCAGGAGACTTGGACGAAACTGGAAGGCCCCACGCGCGCGGTTTCGAGCGTTGCGGAAGCCGATGGTCAATGGTTTCTCAAGACAAGCAGAGGCATGTGGTCCGGCGATCTTGATCAGGCCTTCTCTTTGACGGACTTTCAGATGCCCGATCTCGACGGAACGCCGTTTTTTCTCTTTATGGCCGACATTCATGCAGGGGCGATCATTCACGATCAATGGAAGTGGGTGAATGATCTGGTCTCGCTCGGAGCCATCTTGCTGGCCTTTTCCGGCGTACTCGTCTGGTGGCGGCGCAAATGGATGTAACCTTGTCACCTCACGTAGCCAGGCAAATGGCGATGCCTGGTTGCAACGCCGGTCGCGATCTGTGAACCCCGCGGAATGTATGTGTTGATCAACCGGCGCTCGTCGCGTACCGGTGGGTGTGAACTTAAGGGGGGAGTATGACGGCACAACCGGTTCAACAGGATGCACGTATACGGTCATTAGACGTGTTGCGGGGCGTTGCGGTTCTCGGCATTTTGTTAATGAACATCTGGTCCTTTGTTTGGCCGCGGGAAGTGCATGATTACCCTTTACTTTTGAGTGACCTTCCGGGAGCTACCGTCGAAACCTGGCTTTTCATCAAAGTCTTTTTCGAAGACAGCCAGCGGACGATTTTTTCGATCCTCTTCGGGGCCGGTGCTCTATTGTTGATCGGTCGCTTGGAGGCTAAGGCCGGCAATGTCTCGCCCGCCAAGGTCTACTATCGCCGGACCGTGCTGCTCATCTTGTTTGGTCTGATCAACGGTTATATTTTTCTCTGGCCAGCTGACATTCTGTTTGTCTACGGAATTTGCGGGCTATTTTTATACCCGGTCCGGCGCTGGCGGCCTCGTTCACATCTGATTTTGGCTTTGGTCATCCTGGCAATCCCAAACACGTTGACCTATCTGGAATACGAAGACCTACGGACCCTTCGAATTGAAGCTGATCAGAAGCCCGAGATCCCCAATCAAGTCGCTATCGATGCATGGGCCGAAGAGTTGGCAAAGGCTAGGCCGGAATTTGATGACGCGCTGCAAGAAAATATCGAAATTATGCGCAGCGGCAGCTTTGGTGAGATATTTCGAGCTCAAGCGTCTTCAACTTTAATCTTGCAGACAATTGTGGCCTTAAGATCTTTCATTTGGGATGCCCTGGGTGCCATGCTATTGGGCATGGTGCTTTACCGAGCCGGGTTTTTGACCTTGGAACGGTCCGTCGGCGTGTATCTCACGACACTTCTCATCGGCTACGGCATCGGCTTGCCGGTCTCCTACGGTGAAGCTATGGCGGCCATCACGACCAACTTTAATCCTGTCGTCGTGGCTCGGGCGCAATTGACCTTTGATGTTGGGCGGTTCGCCATGGCCCTCGGCCACATGTCGCTGATCCTTCTCATTTGTAAGTCAGCGATGGCCGAACCCTTTAAGCGCGCACTTGCCGCAACAGGTCAGATGGCATTCACCAATTATCTTGGCCAATCGATCCTGGGCGCACTGATTTTTTATGGCATCGGGTTTGGCCTCTATGGAACCTTACCCGGTTACTATATGTATTTCGCTGTTGCGGGAATTTGGGCCTTTCAAATCGCTTTCAGTGTTTGGTGGATGGGCCGTTTCCGTTATGGACCGTTTGAGTGGGTTTGGCGATCATTGACCTATGGCCGCTTAGCGTCGAACCCCTCCTAATTTCTAGGGGCATTCGTTATGGATTTTGAACACGCCTATCAAGCGTACCAGCGGGGCGACTATGTTGGAGCCTTGGACCTGTTTCGGTCTTTGGCCGAGCAGGGTGATGCGCGGGCGCAGTATCAATTGAGTTCCATGTATTTTGCAGGGCAGGGTGTTGCGCCAGATATTGCCCAAGCTGAGGCTTGGTGCCGTAAGGCGGCTGAGCAAGGCGATCCGTCGGCGCAAATTCATCTGGGTTGGATGTGTCTCAAGGGGACCGGTCCGACGCAGGACGAAACGGAAGGCGTCAAGTGGATTGCAGCCGCAGCGGATCAAGGTCATGCCAGTGCACAATTTTCCCTCGGGTTTCTCTATCACCAAGGGTGGGGCGTGAGCTCTGACCCAGTGAAAGCCTATCTATATGCCAAACTTGCTGCAGAGAATGGTGATCAGAATGGCGCGCAATTGCTCGCCCAACTGAACACGGTGCTCACAAGCGCACAAAAAGCATCGGCTGAGTCCTTGTTCGAAAGGCAGCGAACCACTTGATACATGTCAATGTGCCGAGGTCCGGGCCGGACTATTTGGTTCTGAGTGTTTTACGTCCGGAATTTCTCCTGACCTGATCATCGAAAGTCTGAATGTGTGATGAGTGATCTATCAAGACGAGGGTTTTTTGCGGTGGCCGGGGCGGTGTCTTTGCCGCTTGTCATGCCAACACCTGCTCTTTCTCAGGCAGCCGGCTCGCAAGCGCTTCCGGATCTGACCTCACCTGAGATCAACAGAGACTCCATGCTGCGCGTGCAAGCCAGTTTGCAAGAGGAAGATGTTCCCTGGTGGTATGACGGAACGATTTACGGCATCGTCGGCGAATCCGAGCCGAAGCCTTTGGTTCGTTTTCAAGGATGGGAGGTTTATTGGGTCCGTTCGCTCGGCGATGAATCATATGAACTGACGGGTCACACAGTTTCTTTTTTCTATGATCTGGAAACAGGTGCGCCGCTCGAAAAGTTTCAAAACCCCTATAGTGGTGTCTTGAATGACGTCACTGCCGCCGTTCAGGGCGGCGGCGCTGGCGCCGGTTTCAACTATTCGGTCAATGGTGTACGTCCAACAAAATTTATCGATCAGATGCCTGATAAGCCGTTGAAATTGCAATGGAGTTTCGCACGCGATACAATTTGGATGCATGCGGAGACGGCGTATCCGCCGGGCTTGCCGCAGCCGCGAAAACAACGCCAAACCATGTTTGCTCCCTTGAGTGAGTTTGCGGATCAAAGCATCCGCAACCTGCCGTCGCTGTTCAGTTCAACGGTTTTCGAACAATGGCCGAAATGGATGGATATGGGTGACCGACCGGGTCATGTCATCTGGCATGCCTCGGGCGCCAAGTTGCGCTCAATCGACGATCTTCCGTCTTCTTTCCGCAATCGTCTGGAAACGGAGTTTCCCGAGCGCACCACGGCATTTCCGTTTTCAGGAGCCGAGACGGAATCAACCTTTCAGTGATTGGGTGATCGCTATGTATTCGCCCTATCTGGAGACAAGATTGCTTTGGAAAACTTTTCACCTTTAGACGGTCTGCTGGGCGGCGTCCTGATCGGGGCTGGTGCCGTTATGTTTATGGCCTTGAACGGTCGTATTGCCGGCATTAGCGGCATATTGGGCGGATTGTTGGATGCCGGTGGGATCGAGTTTTCATGGCGGATCAGTTTCCTTGCAGGTCTGTTGGCCGCGCCGCTTTTCTATGGGCTCATCATCGGGGGGCTGCCCAAGATAACCATTGAAGGTGGTATGATGACCATGGTCCTTGGCGGCCTGTTCGTGGGGTTTGGAACGCGCTTGGGGAGTGGTTGCACCAGCGGCCATGGAGTCTGCGGCATGGCCCGTTTGTCGCCGCGATCCATCGCAGCGACCCTTGTCTTTATGTTGTGCGGGTTTGCAACGGTCTTCTTGATGCGGCATGTGTGGGGACTGTGAGGTCATGAAAAGGAACGCAGCCGCCTTCTTAGCCGGTCTTACTTTTGGCTTAGGGTTGACCGTGTCGCAAATGATCGATCCGGCAAAAGTGTTGGCCTTTCTGGACCTCTTTGGCGATTGGGATCCGACCCTGGCTGTTGTCATGATAGGGGCGTTGGCTGTTACGGCATTCGGCTATCGCCTGGTGCTTCGACGGCCCGCACCGGTCTTTGAGGCTGAGTTCTTGGTTCCAAACCGCACTGATATTGACGTGCGGCTTGTCACGGGGGCTGCTCTTTTTGGGGTGGGATGGGGCATTGCCGGTTATTGCCCCGGGCCGGCTCTCGCTGGGCTTGGCCTAGGCGGCGCCAAAACGCTTGTTTTCTGTGTCGCTATGGCGACCGGCATGTGGCTCTTTCAAAGGGTTGATCGTTATTTGGCGCGCACAGCGCCAAATTGACGGCGAGCCGAAATTTGCACTTGACCCTCACGCGACGTGATGGTGCACAACGGCTTCATGAGAGATATTCAAACATATACCGTCAAGGACGTCGCGCGCATGGCGTCCGTCTCTGTGCGGACACTTCACTATTATGATGAAATCGGGCTTCTGGTGCCGGCCGGCAGATCGCGCGCCGGCTATCGTCTGTACGACCAAGACAGTTTGTTTCGGCTGCAACAGATTAAGATCGGCCGGGCGCTGGGATTGTCCCTTGAAGAGATCCGCCAAACACTTGATGACCCTCACTTTGATCAGTTGCGTGCTTTGAAAGGCCAAAGAGAGAAGCTTGAGGCGCAGGCGCAGACAACAGCGCGCATGATTGCGGCAATTGATGCTGCGCTGGACCGTTTAACGACTGCAAAGAGGGAAGATGATATGACACTCAGCGATATTTTTGACGGTTTTGAACCGGACGACTATGCGGGGGAAGCCGAGGCCAAATGGGGACAGTCAGCGGCATACAAAGAGTCCAGGCGCCGAACCCAGTCTTACACGGAAAAAGACTGGCAGCAGATCAAGTTAGAGCAGGCTCAAATCTACGATGAGGCGGCTGCGGCGTTGGTGGCGGGAAAGCCGGCGGATCATCCCGAGGTTCGTGAGCTTGTGATGCGCCATCGGCAATTCATTGACCGGTGGTTTTACTCTTGTGACATGTCCATGCAGATAAACTTGGCCACTCTTTATGAGTCCGATGAACGTTTTGCGGCCAATATTGATAAACATGGGCAGGGGCTGACGGCCTTTCTCGTCGCCGCGATTCGATCACAAATGGACAATGCACCGTCGAAATAGATCGCGAAACCCTGCCATGCATTTGGGTTTGCGCTTAAGTGTCTTCGGGAACCAGCCGGACGATTTGTGATCCTGAAGCATGCTCCAGGAGCAGATAGAGTTCACCATTGGGGCCCATTTCGATGTCTCTGAACCGCGCAAGATCTTCGAGCAAAACTTCTCTGTGAACCACCTGATTGTCTTTGATCTCTAACCGCCAGAGATCCGTGGCCCGCAACGTCCCGAGCAGAATGTTTCCGTTCCACTCCGGAAATTCCGGGCTGGTGTAAAAGATAAAGCTTGAGAGGGCAGGTGAAGGGGTGAGATCCAAAACCGGAAACTCGGCCTCGTCTTCGGTTAGATCAAGGCCAAGTGATTTGGCGACATCGACCGGCCGGCCGTCGTAATTCACGCCACTAGTAAAGACCGGCCACCCATAATTGGCTCCGGCAATCAGGCGATTGAGCTCATCACCTCCGCGCGGGCCCATTTCCGTGTTCCATAACTCTCCAGTGAGCGGATTGAATTCAAGGCCTTGCGAACTGCGGTGGCCATAGGTCCAAATCGACGGGAGAGCCCCTTCCATGTTGACGAAAGGGTTGTCGGCCGGGATCCGACCGTCATCATGGACGCGGATCATTTTGCCAAAAGGCAGATCAAGATCTTGCACGCCCATAAAATCAAACGAGTCTTTCATGCCCAGGCTCATATAGACAAAGCCTTTGTCGTCAAAGGCAATACGCCCACCGGCGGCCAGATCCGACGTGGTGGTGTAGGCGTCGATATCCGCCTCCCAGATCACCTCTTCGTCAACCCACGCCCCGCCTTTGATACGCCCACGGATCAGCCTGTTCATCGAAACCGGTTTTTTAGAGCTCCGGCTCAGTTCATTACAATCGCTGCAACGATCGGTATGGTGAATATAGATCCAGCCATTTTCTTCATAGTCAGGGTGGATCGCCACATCCAGCATCCATCCGTTGCCTTGAACTTGCCCAAAGAAGGACCCGGAATCATCGTACACGTCCGGGGTGCCTGTAATCGGATCTGACTTTTTGCCGTCTTTTGAAACAATGAACAATCCCCGCATCCGCTCGGACAGCAAAATACGTCCATCGGGAAGGGGTGCGATGGAGAAGGGCATTTTGTCTAAGCCTTGCGCCACTTGCTCAATGCGAAAGCTGTGTTTTTCGGTCTCGATCGTACTTTCGGGAATTTCGAGAGCAATATTGTCACGCTTATCAAGGATCGTTGTGCCTTGCCGTTGCTCGGCAATATAGAGTGCCAGATTCCAAATATCGCTTTCGCGCATGGTCTCTGACCAGGCCGGCATATCATTTTCCGGGAAGCCGTCTGCGATGCTCTTTGCGATCTCGGGAACAGTGTCGCCGTGCCTTAGCTCTACGCCGACCAAAGGCGTTCCAAGACCAGTGCCCCTTAGATCTTCGCCGTGGCAAGATCCGCAATTGTCATTGAAGCGCTTGATGAAACCATCGACCATTTTCATCTTGCTGAGAGCTTCCATGTCCATCCCGGCAAACGGGTCTTGCCGTTGGGCCAGAACGTCCAGAGGCGCGAAAAGCACCAAGAGCAGAGCGCCCAGCATGAAACTGGGTTTTTGAAGGGTCCGGATCATCAAGATGTTTCCTTTATATGTCTTTACATATAATAGTCTTGTTTTCGGTACAAGAGATTTTGTTTGCGATTGCGTCGAACCGGCCGAAACCCTTCGGAGTCCAACGCTGTCCGCTTTTCCCGTATGGGTCGTCCTGGGCGAGGCAGACCAAGAACATGCAGCAGAGGCTGCTGATTGCGCGTTCGGGGGGGGTCAGATGTCCATAATCTCAAATGCCGCCCGTTCGCCGGATTCCATTGCCCCTTCCATGCCTGTGACCAAGACACTTGTGTGATCACCGGCAAAATGAAGACGTCCGAATGGTGCTGCCAGGGCCGCTTCAGTTTGGGTGATTTGCCCCGGTCCGCGATAGGGAAGCGCGCCCAAAGAGAAGCGATTCTTTGACCATGAATGTACGCCGATCGGGCGAAGACTGCCTTTCATACTGGGCCTGGTTCTGTAAAGCTCTTGTTCTACGCTGGCGATGATCTCGTTATCCGATTTTTTGTGAACCAGCGGATTATTCTGACCGCCAAGATTTACCCACACATAATTGCCATCTGCATTGACCCATCTCATGACAGACCCGAGGGGTCCGTTGGTCCATTGGAAGGGTGGACGGCCGTCTAGATCCCAATAGGCGTCTTCGATTGAGAAATAGACCCCGGTCAGATGGCGAAAAGGCAATTCTTGTATTGCTCTGTTTTGCAGCGCCGGAAGCCCAGGCTCAAATTGTACGGATCTTAAGATCGTGGGCGGGATTGCAAAGAGAATACGTCCTGCTTGAAAGCTCTTGCCGTTTTCGCATTGGACTTGCGCATAATCTGGCTCCTGGCGGACCGATTGAACAAAATGGTCCAGCAGAACATCGCCTTTGAGTGACTTGGCCATTGCCTGCGGAAGCGTCTGCATGCCACCGGCAAGGTTATAAAACGCCGGTTCCCCTGTGCGAGGAGGGCGCGACATCGCGAGCCATTGACTACGAAGCACATAGAGCCAGGATAAACGGTCGGGCGGTGTGCTGCCGTAGGGGCTCGAAATCAGGTCGAGCGCGTCCTCGCTCATATTCCGGCTTCGCAGGAAGTCTCCATACGATATATCGTATTCTCCTAATCCTTCTGCGAACCAGGTGTCGGCGGTCTTGAAGGGGTTTTCTTCCGGGCGATAGAGTGAAGATAAGGCGTTTGGCGGCGTTTGACGCTCTTGTCCTTGAAGCGGGTTGCGCTCCGAGGCGGCCCACTCTTCAAGCGTATAGGCTTGCCCATCAATCACATACTCATATTTGGGAGTCAGAGTCTGCGGGATTAACTCCAGCCCAAGTTGGTCCACCACGTCCAAAGTTCGAGCATAATAAGCCCCGATCTCTTGGCCTCCCACGTCAACGAGTTGGGGAGTCTGATATTTTGTGTAGACGCGGCCTCCCAGTCTTGTGTTGCCTTCCAAAACAAGAACACTGAGGCCTGATTCCTCCAAGAGCATTGCCGCGTAGAGCCCGGCCAATCCGGCGCCGACAACTATCACGTCGGCATCGTTGGAGGCCGGTTGCGCACATCCAAAAAGTGGTGACGACGCCACCAGAGCGGCAGACCCTGTTTGAACAAATCCCCGGCGGCTAATTGTCGATTTGATCGCAGGTTTCATGAAAACTATGCTCCTGTTTCAGCGAAGGGGAATGCCGCAGTTTACAAAAGTGGGAGGCCAAACGGCCTCCCATATTGTAGCGGCAAGTGCAGGGGGAAGACACACTAAGCCGCCAGATTTTTAAAATGTGATGGGGTGCAGCCGTTGACCGGCACCCCATCATTTGATTGCTTAGAAGTTAAAAGACCCTCTAACTCCGATTTCCCGGCCGCGATTTACGGACAAGCCCAGGCAACGCTGAAACGGGCTCGTGAAGTTCGGGCGATACGTACACGTGCTGCTTCCGGAAAACGTACCGGTTGCCGTTTCGTCCTCGAACACATTCCTGGCAAATAGGCCGAGGCTCCAACGATCGGTTCCCACATTGGCCGACAGATTGACCCGTGTCGCATCCGGAATGTAAGCCTGGTTCGCAATATCTACATATTGCTTGCTGCGATAGATAACGTCGGTGCGCAACGTCAAGTCGATATCTCCGTTGGCGATCGGCGTTGTATATTGCAGCCCGCCGTTGATGGTCGTTTTCGGAATTCCAATTGACGTCAGACCTTTTGTTGAGCGGCCATTGAGAATACGCCGGTCACTTGACGAACTCGCCGTGAATTCAGAGTCAAACTCGTGATCCGCGTAGCCGATCCCGATATTGCCGACGAGACCTTCCGTGAACTCGGCCACAGCCTCGATCTCAAATCCCCAAATAGTGGATTCCGCGACATTGTCGGTAAATGCGACAGTACTTGCCGGAAGCTGGAACGTCCGCTGCTGATCTTCAACCTCTTGGTAGAAGACCGCGGTGCTGACATCAAGTCGGCCATCCAAGAAGCTGTTTTTGCTGCCGATCTCAAAACTTTGAAGCTTTTCAGGTTCGACATAGATGACAGATTCATACTCCTCATCGGTGAGGCCCGTCGGACGCCTGGTGTTGAAGCGCGCACTCTTTGTGCCTTCTGAATAAAGAGCGTAGAACGTATTGTCGTCATCGGGGCGCCAAGTCAGTGTCACGCGAGGCAGAAACTCGCTTTCGGATTCTTCGAATTCACGCCCGAAAATATTCGTTGCCAAACTTGGACTTGTACAATCTGGCGCACATTGCTCTAAGGTGATTTCTTCCTCTTGATATCGCCCTTCCAATGATGCGGTCAGCTGATCGGTTAAGTCGAACTCAATTTGTCCAAATACAGCCATGTTCTGTGTAATCTCAGCCCCGCGGCTTAGAACGTCCGTATCCGCGAAATTATTGACTGAGAAGTTGGTGCTCTCTTCATCGAAATAGTAGAGACCGGCTAGCCAACGGAAGCGGTTGTCTTCGGGCGATACAATTCGAAGTTGATGTGACTGATTTTCGAATTCCTCGCGCCCCGCAATCAGAGCAAAAGAGCTTTTGCCGACCGGATCAATCGTGCCGAAAAATGGATCGTTCCCTAAGCCAAGTGATGCGCCACGAGGAAAGAAATCATCGTTGAAATCCAGTTTGGACTCATAGTAGCCACCGAGATAGGACACCGTATAACCACCAATATCCCAATCAACCACAAGTGACAAAAAGTCCCGCTCTTGTTCCAGTCCACATTCTTTCGGTGTACCGCGTCCAATCGCGCCGTCCGCCGTGTCGGTTGTCGGTTCACATTCCGTTGTACCTGGAATGGGGTCTAACACTTCGCCGATTGGCCAGATTGTACCGTCACCGACCGTAGCGGTATCGACGCCGGCCGCAATCCACTCATCGGGATGGGTGATATGGACAAAGTTCTGATCATCTTCGTCTTCGGAGTGCATGTAGCGAAGCTTGATGGACAAGTTTTCCGTTGGCTCGGCATACACAACTGCTCCGAAGCTGGTTGTTTCCTCGCCGCCCACATCGGCCGATCCTGACGGTGTAGACGTGAAGCTATCGGTCTTGTTCAAGTTGGCCGAGAACGACCCCCACAGTTTTTCCTGCACAATCGGGAAATCAACGCGAATGCCCGTTGTGTATTTTGGAGTATCACCGACTGAGAACTGCGAATAACTTGCATTCACATTGCCGCTGATCTTGTCGACTTTTGGTGTTTTGGTCACAAGGTCAATGGCGCCGGAATAGGTTGATCGTCCAAACAAAGAACTTTGAGGACCTCTAATCACCTCGATCCGATCCAGATCTTGCAGTTGCAGACTGGCGATCGAGCCACTGATATAGATACCGTCAATGAATGTCGAAACACCTCTAAGGCGTTCGTCCACTGTGTTCGGCGATAAACCGCGCATTGTAATAGTCGTATCCCGCCGGCTGGCCGGTGTTCTCAGGTCCAGTGACGGTGCGAATTTGTCCAGGTCTTGCAAGGTTTGAAGGCCGAGAAGTTCGATCTTCTGGCTATCCAGAGCCGTAATCGACAGCGGAACATCTGACAATGCTTGCTCGCGGACTTTGGCGGTCACTCTAATTTCGTCAATGGCGAATGCGACCGTGCTGTAACCTAGGCATAAGGCGGCCATACTGACGCCGCACATCTGTATCCCCACACGTCTTAGGTGTCGTTTTGACATAGGAAAATCCCCCTTCATTTCAAAGTTTCACTCATCCTCCAGGCACCAAGACTCGCTTCTGTGCCTTTCCAGCTGAGATGAACGCTGTCTGTTCGGCCTCTGTTGCCCGCAGATACCTGCGTCCTCTCATTAGCTAAGACGACCGAAACACCGGGAGCCGGACACTAAATTGCTGCGAATGGCTCTCAACAGCTGGAAGATCGGCCGCAAAAGCAGAGTTGTTTCATTGGGTAAAATCAGAGATGGGCGAATTTGTCCGAGAATTCTAAGGAACAAAAATTTTGTCCGGATTTACTGAGCCTGTTCGTTCCAGACTTTGGCTACACAGGGTTTTCCCTAAATGATAGATTCTTGACTATCGAATTGGCGGACTCGGGGGAGTGTTTTGTCCAAAGTATCCAAACGTCGAAGTTTGATCGCGGATCTTTATGCCAAATATTGGCGGCCGTTGACCATGACCATCGCGAGAAGCGCGGGAACCATCGACGAAGCCGAAGATATTGTTCAGGAGTCTTTTCAGCGGGTCTTTTCCAACAGTCGATTGTCGGAAATGAGTGATCCGGCCGGTTATCTTCGAATGACCGCCCGCAATATCCTTATCGACCGGCGGCGGCATCAGAAGGTTGAGCAGAAATATCGCCCCGAGATGTCCATTCTTGATTATGGCGCTCAAGTAGAGGTCATTACACCTGAGAGAATTGTCTCCGGCCGAGAGGAAATGTCTGCATTGCAAGGTGCAATCGAAGCGCTGCCACCGAAGCGGCGTACGGTCTTTATAATGAGCCGTATTCACAATCTAAGCTACCGTGAGATTTCGCGAAGAGTTGGAATAAGTGAAGGAGCTGTGGAAAAACACGTTTGGCGCAGTCTCGTGCAGATCAGTCAACATCTCGGCTCTTCTTCACAGAGCGGTGGGGTGAAAGCCGCAAAAGAGTGATATTGTGAGTACGGAAAACCATGAGAAAAGCGAGCAGGTGAATGGCACCCCTGAGGAGCAGGCCTTCTTTTGGGTTGCCCGATTGTCATCTATTCATGTGAGCGATAAAGATCAGCAGTTATTCGCCGAATGGCTTGCCGCAGCACCAGGACACCAAGAGCTGTTTGAAGAAGCCAGGCGCTTGTGGTCGAAGACCGGCGAGCTGGACGGTCTTCGGCAAAAATACCCTTTGGCTGACACAGATTGGGTTGATACCGAATGGCGACGCACACAACGCGGTTTGGGCGGCGGCGCCTCGTTTTTGCGTTGGGCATCGGCAATCAGGGTTGCCGCCGTTGGCGTATTCGCCGTCGTGATTGTATCTGCGGCCAATATAGGCGGATGGGTCTCGGAGCCCTCTATGGTTTTCAGCACAAAGAATGGAGAATCGCACAATATCACCCTTGCGGACGGATCGATTGTGGCCCTCAGTGCAGGCACGCAAATTGCCGTAAAGTATACGGACGACCGTAGGAACATTGAATTGATCCGCGGTGAGGCATTCTTTGACGTTGTCAGTGCCCCGGACCGGCCTTTTATCGTCAGGTCCGGCGATGAAGTTGTCAGGGTCGTCGGAACGATGTTCAACGTTCAAGCATTGCCGGATCGCGTCAAAGTTTCCGTGTTAGAGGGTGCCGTCAAACTTGCTCATCGCGAACTCGACTTCTTGCCGGTTATTGAGCTGCAAGATTCGTATGCGGCCGGTACCCTGGGCGCTGGAGAAACTCTGGAAGTGTATGACGGTGAACAGCTTACGCCTGTGCGGACGGTGCAAGACGATCAGATCGCGTCCTGGCGGTTTGGAGTCTTAACTTTTGTCGATGTTCCTCTCGATCGCGTTGTCTCTGACTTGAACCGGCATTTCGCCTCCGACATTCATATCGAAGATGATAGAATAGGAAGCCTTCAGGTTACGGCTGTTTTTCAGATGGATGATTTGGACCGGCCACTTCGCATGTTGGAACAGATCTTGCCAATATCTGTCAGCAGAGACGACGGTCGGCGCATCGCACTAAAAGACGACCGAAGCTAGATTCAATCTCGCTGCAGCTGAGCAGGTTGTGATGATGTTGACGACAAGGTTTAGGCAAGCACGGGTTTTTTGCAAGCAGTCTGGGTCGTATGACGCTTATGTTCATTACAAGAGTCTTCTTCCGTTTCTGCATTGCCCTTTGCCTTTTCATTCGCTTTACATCGACATCAGCTGTTGCTGACTCACATATTTTGCGGTTTGAGGCGCCTGCGCAATCCATCTCAAAGACCCTAATAGACTTGTCTCGACAATTTGGGATCAGTATCGCCACTTCGAGTGGAAATCTGAATGTGCTTGAAGCGCCCGCCATTTCAATGGAAGCGCCAATCAATGAAATATTGAACGTTGTTTTAGGCGAGACCGGGCTTGAGGCTACGTTTCTTGATGAGCGTAGTGTCGTTCTGGTGCCCAAGGTCGACCTCGCACCTGCCGCATCTGATGAGTCAAGCGAGGTGCCTGAGCAAGGCGTGCTCGACAACATCATCGTTACGGCGAAGGGGCGGCGTGCACCCTTGGGTGACACATCTTTATCCATCTCGGCTTTGGCACAAGATGATTTGCGTTTTGACAGTTTGGGTCTCACGAGCGTTGATCGGTTGGATCAGTTTGCACCGTCTCTCAATCTTCGAACGCCATCGGGCCGCAGCAGCACCACGATTGCTATGAGAGGTTTGTCTCCAAATACGACCAATGCCAGATTACAAGGCGTATCTATATTCGTGGATGGTGTCGCCGTCTCTGGCCCCATTGCCAGTTTTGCTTTGAGCGATGTTGAGCGTTTGGAGGTCGTGCGGGGTCCCCAAAGCACATTGTTCGGGCGTTCAACATATTCCGGTGCAATCGATATCGTGACCTCGTCGCCTTCGCCTGAAAACGTTGAAGGAGAAGTATTGATCGAAGCGTCGCAGTTCTCCGTGGGAGACACCCCTCGGTATAAAAGCCGTCTTCGCCTTGACATTCCGATCAGGGACAATTCCTTTTGGGCCTCCCTTTTTGGCGAGTTCGATCGATTGGACTCTTTCGCTCGTACGCCGTCCGACAGCACTGGTATTGGAGGTGAAGAGTCCAAGGTCTTCGGCGCAACCCTTTACGGTAAGCCCAACGACCGATTGTTTTTTAAAGTTCGATATGTTCGCGATAGAAGCGAAGATGACATTCCATTTGTTCATATCGCTCATCCGGATGAATGGATTGCGGCCGGTCTGGAGACAGCACTGGTTGGTGATGGCACGATCTGGCCGGTCGGCGATGTGTTGGATCCGCAGCCGGGGACGACCGAATGCCAGCCGAGTACCAGTGAGCCTGGCGCTATAGGGCGGGGAAGGCCTCTGGGGTGCGGGTTGGTTCAAGAGCGCACCTTTTCATCCTTGGTTCTTGACTATCGCTTCGAGGACTACTTGTTGTCCTATCGTGGTGGCTATATGAGGTCCGAACTGAGTATCAATAGCGACTTTCGACCACGAGGAAATATTGGCGGATTGGGCAGCGATCCTTTCTTCGGGCCTGGTATGGGGGCGGCCCCTGGAAACAAATCAACTTTAGCCTTCATTGCGACCGAGGAAACAACGCAAAATACTTCGCATCAGATTCGTCTGGTGTCGGATGACCGCTTCAGCTGGCGCTGGCTGTTGGGAGCCTACGCATTTTCTGAAAATAACAAGTCGTTCCGGATCAACAATTTTGCCTCGTTTAGTGCGTCACCGGACGTTCCACGACTTCAAAGCCGCGGCACCCAGCAAACGCAAAACCTTGCTTTGTTCGCACAGCTTGAATGGGATGTGACGGACCGGTTTGTCGCGTCGCTGGAAGGACGCTATCAGAGAGAAACCATTAGGGCCAAGTCTTGCCAGGGCTGCTTAACGCCGACCGTCGAAAATTTGGAACGAACGGAATATGAGTTCCTACCGCGCTTTACGCTCACATGGCGTCCGAATAAAAAGCACACGCTCTATGCGCTTTATGCGACCGGAACCAAAAGTGCGCGATTCAACCTCACTGAGCCCGCCGACTTTCCAGGGAATTTTGCCGACTTTAGATATGTCGAGCCTGAAAAACTGGAGAGCTTTGAAATTGGTCTCAAGAGTCGATTGTTTGATGACCGGTTTCACCTGAATGCTGCACTCTACCGACAGAATATCGACGACCAGCAGCGCACATTCCAACTCGATGGGTCCACTGCCGCCTTCACGGATAATGTTGCGGAATCCAAAGTGCTGGGGTTCGAAATTGAGGCCACGGCATTTCTCAACGACGCGCTCAAGGCGGACTTGGCGATAGGTTACGCCGATCACGAATTTCTATCCGATTTTGAGCCCGATTCGTTGCGCGATAGCCGGATACTCAATGGGCGGTCAACCAAAGGCCTCACCTCTGTGGGCGTTCCAAAAACGACCGTAAACCTCGGATTGGAATACTCAGTTGGACTTGCCAACAGCGACCACCAATTTCGGGTTCGGACCGATGCAATTTATCGCAGCAAACAATATGCGGACATTGCCAATCAAGCTTATGTTCCGGAGTCGGTGAAGCTCAATCTGTTGGCGGATATCGGCAATGAAAAATGGGGTATTTCCACATTCGTGCGGAATGTTTTCGACGAGCGTGTTGCAACCGATACGTTTTCGGGCGCGAGTTCTTGCACCTACACCAATCCCGATTTCACCGGCTTCAATGATCCCCGGCAATTGTGTTTAGGGCTGGCGGTGTCGCGGGGACGGGAGATCGGTGCAGCCCTTAGATTCCGCTTTTGATTTGCCGTCCTAACCGATGCTCGGAACAGAGCTCGGGTATAATCCCAATTATTTGCATTCAATGGTGACATCCGTTACCCAATGACTCAGCAAAAAAATTGATTTTAAAGCCAGAAAGTCGGGGAGACACATCATGCTTTTTTCCAGTCAAATCAAGGCGATGACGGATCGTCGCCGGATGCTCGGTCAAATGATCGGGGTGGGCGGTCTGGCCGCTGTGGCACCGGCCCTGTCCGCGTGTTCTGAGGAGCAAGCACCCGCGGAACCTGAGGCGGCTGCGCCGGCGGATACTCCCATGGCGGCACCCGCGGGCACAGATCTGGAAATGGTCAAGCAGACCATCAATTTCATGGACCCGGCGCAAAATTTGGAAGCCTTCATCAAAGTCTTGGGCAATTTGGATCCGACTGTCGAAACGGTCGGCTGGTTTGGCGGCGATATTTTTGCGGTAACCGAGCCTGACAAACCACTTCAGAAAATGTTTGGTGTCGACGGCATGGGCGTTTTGCGAATTGAGGCGCAGGATGACGGCAGCTACCGTTTGTTCAATCGTGAATGTGCATTTTATACGGATCCGATCACGGGAGAATACATCGATACTTGGACCAACCCCTTCACCCAGGAAGAGGTGGAGGTTGTCTCCATTCACAACATGACCGTGAATGCCGAAGTGGCACCGATCTTTAAAATGGATTTTGACGGTGAAGTACAAGAAATACCGTTCATGCCACCTTGGTGGATTCAGGAAAAGATCAACACGGCTATGAGTATGTTTGAAGTCCATGTGGTTGCGCCCAATGCCATGACTGTTGAAGAATGGCCAAGAGAATCTGCTGGCCCGGTCAATCGCATCAGTGAAATGTTCCACCGGTCATGCCGACTGTCGGAGCTGCAGGACAAAGATTTGACCAGTGTCAATTACGACGGAGTTTGGACACGGGTTGGTCCTTGGCTGCCTTGGATGCTGCAAGGCCAAGCACCAGGACACATCCTTTACAGGACGTTCATGACCCGGCCGGGCACAATTGACAACATGCCCGAGAAGTTGCTGAAGCAGGTTTCTGATGAACTGGGCGAAGAATATTTCGTCGCGCCTCCGCAATCTTCATGGGGAAGTCAGAACGATTCGAGCTTCAGCGTCTATATGGAAGAGAACGAGCCGAAGCCTGCGCTTTAGCAGCTCTATAGATCCCAGTTTCCAAATCGCCCGGCGTACCTGCTTTCAGAAAAGGCAAGGTGCGCCGGGCTTGTTTTTGCTCAATCATCGTCATGTTTTTCCGATATGCGTTTGTGGAGCACACTTTCTTGTCGCGAAAAATTGATGGCGCCACACGCCCTTTGTCATCCGGCCGCAGATGCGAACATGTAAAATAGTTTGCATATTCAAAGGGGATTATCATGACAAATTCATTTCGCATTTTTAGTCTCTTCGGTTTGGCGGTCGTGTTGTTTGCGGCTTCGATGCCGGTCCAAGGTCTGGCCGACACGTCTCAGGTCATGACGCCTGAGCGTATGGGAGAGATCATTGCGCGTATTGATGAAAATGCGGAAGATATCGGATCAGGTTGGACGTTTACGGTCGAGGATACGCAGGTCCAGCTGATCTATGACACAAATGCAGATCGCATGCGCATTATCACCCCCGTTGATCAGACGGCAAACTTGGATGCGCAAGATCTAGAGAGATTGATGCAGGCCAATTTTGATTCCGCCCTTGACGCCCGATACGCCATTGGCCGAGGGGTCGTCTGGTCAACATATATCCATCCTTTAAGCGCATTGGAAGATGAACAGTTTCTCTCCGGGATTGGGCAGACCGTCAATTTGGCCGTGACGTATGGTTCGACCTACAGTTCCGGTGCGCTTGTGTTTGGAGGGGGCGATAGTCAAGATCGCATGCGCCGCGAGTTGATCGACGAGCTGTTAAGAAAAGGCCTTCCTATTTGACAATTGCGGCCGCAAAAAAATCTGGATGCGATGACGTCTGTTCGTATCTGTGTATTGCTCCATTGTCTCGGTTGGCTTGACGATACCATTGTCTCTGCTGCACAGTCAGACTCAGAGGGTTTGACGGAAACATCAGGAGGGGTGAGGCGTGTTTGCTGAATTTGCCGAGACATTCAGCGCGAGCCTCAGCGGTTTTGTCTTCAGTCAGATCACGCTTTTCGGCACACCGGTTGAGTGGATTGTTTTGTGGATGGCCCTTCCCATGGTCATCTTCACGATCTATTTCGGCTTCATCAATCTCCGCGTTTTTCGATTGGCCTGCGATATCGTCGCAGGGCGATATGCCAAGCCGGATGCCAAGGGAGAGGTATCCCAGTTTCAGGCCCTAGCAACGGCACTTTCGGGAACGGTCGGACTGGGCAACATTGCCGGTGTGGCCATCGCCATAGCTATTGGCGGTCCTGGCGCGACCTTTTGGATGATTGTCATTGCCTTTTTTGCCATGACATTGAAGTTCGTGGAATGCACGCTGGGTGTAAAGTACCGGATCGTGCAGCCTAACGGGACCATCTCCGGCGGCCCCATGTATTATTTGCCGGCAGGGCTCGCCTCAAGAGGCTGGCCGCGATTGGGAAAATTTCTTGGTGTGTCCTACGCTATTTTTGCGGTTCCAAGCCTTTTGCAGTTGGGACAAGTCAACCAAGCCTACAGCCAATTAAGTTCCGTTGTGGGCTTTAGCTTTCCCTGGACATTCGGTCTCGTGCTTTCCGCCGCAACGGCACTTGTGATTTTTGGAGGCCTTCCGGGAATTGCTCGTGTCACAAGTCGCCTCGTTCCCCTCATGTGTGCGGTCTATGTCTTCTCGGCTCTGGTCATCCTCTTCGGACACGTTGATCAAATTCCGTCGGCCATCGTCGCTATCGTCCAAGGCGCGTTCAATCCAGATGGCGTGGTGGGCGGTATCGTTGGTGTCTTTGTCATTGGTATGCGGCGCGCCATTTACTCGACGGAGGCCGGAATTGGGTCCTCCACAATGGTTCATGCCGCAGCGAAAACGGATGAACCGATCTCCGAAGGCTTTGTGGCCCTGTTCGAGCCTTTCATCGATACAGTTATTATCAGTACGATGACAGCCCTGGTAATCGTCGTGACGGGCGCGTACCGGATTGAGGGTCTTAATGACATTCAGATCACATCAGCGGCATTTGCCAGCGTATTCTCCTGGTTCCCGTACATTCTCGCCCTTGCCGTTCTTCTCTTTGCGTTTTCGACCATTGTGTCTTGGTCCTATTACATCAGCCGTGTTTGGTCTTTTCTGTTTGGAGAGTCCAAACGGTCTCAAATCACATACCGGTCCATTTTCTGTTTGGCCCTGATCCCCGGCGGTGCCTTGTCTGTGACCCAAGTTATTGACCTGATCGACAGTTTCTTTTTCTTAATGGCCATTCCGAATGTCATCGGACTCTATATTCTTGCGCCGCAAGTGAAGGCTGATTTGCAGAGTTATCTTACCCGTGTGCGATCCGGTGAGATCTCGAAAACATCGTGATATCAGAAGGCTGTCATTTCGCTGGACGAAGCGGTCTCCGGCGCTTAAAGACTGATTGATAGACGCATCCATCTTCGACTATTGCTCCAACACAGGAGTTTGCTGGCGTGAAAATTGGTGTTTTGACAAGCGGTGGCGATGTTCCCGGGCTGAATGCGTGTATTCGCGCGATCGTTGAAGACGCCGAAGAGCGCGGCTGGACGGTGATCGGTTTGCGCAGGGGCTGGCACGGATTGCTTCACTACAATCCCGATGATCCGGAGTCGGGCGAAGAGTTGGTTTTGCCGCTGTCAAAAACCTCCGTCATCGGCATCGAAAACAAGGGTGGAACGATCTTGCACACCGCTAGGGTCAACCCTAAGCGGATGGCCAAGCAAGACGTGCCCGACTTTCTCCAGCACAAAGCCCGCTTTGACATGTCGACCGATCGATATGATTGTACGGAGCATGTTTTGTCGGTTTTGGCATTGTTAGAGATTGATGCACTGATCCCTATCGGGGGTGACGGCTCTCTTCGTTTTGCGGCCCATTTGCATGATTCAGGTTTTCCCATTGTCAGCGTTCCAAAGACCATGGACAACGATGTCTTCGGTACTGACTACTGCATCGGCTTCAGCACCTGTGTGACACGCAGCGTCGATAGTGTGAATACGATCCGAACATCGGCAGATTCTCACGAGCGGATTGGAATTATTGAGCTGTTTGGCCGCCATAGCGGGGAACCGGCTTTGATTTCAGGTTATGTGGCGTCTGCGGATCGGGTGCTGATTCCTGAAGTGCCATTTGATCTCGCCAGATTTGCGGAACAGATCCGCCAAGACCGCGAAGACAACCCGCGCAATTATAGCCTGGCTGTTGTTGCAGAAGGGGCGTTTCCTGAAGGTGGGTCGATTGTCTATGAAGGCGGCAAGGATATGACGGGGCAGAGCCGCTTGGGGGGCGTTGCCCGACTGATTGCTGCCGAGTTGAGGCAGGCCTACGGATTTGATGTGTTCACGCAATCCTTAGCTTATCTGCTGCGCAGCGGTGAGCCCGATGCTCTCGACAAACTGGTCGCATCATCATTTGGGCATATGGCAATTCAATTGATTGCGCGGAAACAGACAGGCTTTATGACGTCTATCAAAGACGGCAACTACGCGATTGTTGATGCCGGTACGTGTATGCAGGGAACCAAGACAGTTGATGTCGAACAAATGTACGACACGCAGGCCTATCGTCCCCGGTTGAAAGACGTTCTTGGTATGCCGATGTTCCTTTATTGAAGACAGTTTGACGAATAGGGATCGACCTCATGACCTTGAAAGTTGACGCACCGATCAAGACATTGTTCGAGGCCATTCGGATGAAAGACAAAGAGAGTCTCGCGGGCTGCTTTGCGGAGTCTGTGGTCTTTCGTCCTCCGACCTATTGGAAAGATTGGACCGGCCGGGATCTCACCGTTGCAATACTCTCTCAAGTGATCGAAGTTTTTGAGGATTTCGAATATGTCCGTGTGTTTAACGACCATCCGAATTATGCACTTGAGTTTAGGGCAAAGATTGGTGACCTTGATGCTGAAGGCGTTGATTTGATTACCCTTGATGAAAACAATCTTGTGAGCGAATTTACGGTGGTCATGAGGCCGCTCAAAACGGTTCAACATTTGCGCGAGGAGATGCAAAATCGTCTCCAGCTGGGTTAGTCGCTGAAGTTGTGTTGTCATGTCATTTTTGGAAATTCGTGCCGGTGCCCGCGCACTTCGCCACATTCGCGAGAATGGTCTGTCCGCAGAAAGTGTCACTGCTGTCTTCGGCGCGTCCGGTTCTGCTAAATGGTTGGCGATCTATGGCCTTGATACGGCCATCTTCGGCACATTTCTTAAGGATGCGCGCAATCCCATAGCACTTTTTGGCACCTCCATCGGTGCCTTCAAATTGGCAGCGGCGGCACAAGGCGATCCGGTCGCTGCTTTGCACCGTCTGGCCGTTATGTATACCGAGCAATCCTATGAAGATGATATCACCCCCGATGCCATTTCTGCGGAAACCGAAAAGATCGTCGGTGCCATCTTAACGGATCAAGCTGTTGACGAGATTCTGTCACACCCATTTTTTCGGTTTCACTGCGGCGCCATTCGCTGTCACGGCCGCATGGCAAGCCCAAATGTGATGGACCAAAAGATCGCAATGATTCAGGCGTTTGGTTTGTCTCTCATGGGCCGTGATCGCCAAAAAGCACTCTACACAAGATCCATTTTTCATGATCCGCGATCGGAAGGTTTCTTTACAGGAAATGACGCCTTTGGGACGACAAAGATACCGCTGTCTGCGGACAATTTTCACCAGGCTTTGGTCGCTTCAGGGTCGCTCCCCGTCTATATGCATGGGGTGGGGGATATCCCGGGTGATTCGACAAACAGTATTTATCGGGATGGCGGCTTGCTGGATTATCATCCGGTGCCCTCAAGCTTGTCGTCTCACTATAAAGGAATTGTACTCTACCCTCATTTCTACCCATACTTGAGAGAAGGATGGTTCGACAAATTGATTCCTTGGCGAAAAGTGAAGCGCGAAAGGCTCCAGGACGTGGTCTTGGTTGCTCCAAGCGAGCAATTCGTCTCAAAGCTAGCAAATAAGCGGATTCCGGACCGTCAGGATTTCTCTCGGTACGCGAATGACAACGCCAAACGGCAACGAATTTGGCGTGATGCGATCGCCCTGAGCGAAGAATTGGGCCAAGAATTTCTGCAGATCGTCAGGACCGGCGGGATTGCAGGTATTGTGCGTGATTTTGATGTCTGAAGAATTGATAGTTTGTGCCTTAAAACTGGAATTGACTTGATCCAGATTGGCGACTTAGTGTCTAATTCTATTAACTTTTTGGAGCGCAGGTGGACTTTGGGATCGTCGGCAATGGAAGAGACCTTGTTTTCTTTTCTGGACGACATTTCGTCTGCGAAAAGTCTTTCCGATATTCAAAAACAGGCCACGAAGTGCTTGGAGTCTATTGGCTTCGGCAGGTTCACTCATATTGGTTTCAATCCCCTGAGTGCCAATCCTCGTGCGGCTGAAATGTCGACATTTCCCATTGAGTGGGTTCAGCATTATGTTGACAACAGATACGTCTATATTGATGCGACTGTTCTCATGGCGAGACGCTCCTCTATGCCGTTCGCATCGGTTGATATCGAAACGCGTGACGACCTTACCTTCCAGCAAAAGAAGCTGACAATTGAAGCGCATGATTTCGGTATAAAAAATACGATCAGTATTCCTATCCATGGGGCGATGAATCAATTTGGATTGTTGGTTGCTGTCAGCAATGATTCAGAAAAGGAATATTTGAAATATCTGTCCCGGAAAAAGTATCAGCTGCAATTGGTGGGAATGAGTTTGCATTCGGCAATCCATGATTTTCTGGATGAAGGCAAAGATGAGCCTCCCGTGCAGCTATCGCCTCGAGAGACCGAGTGCCTCTTATGGACGGCTCGCGGAAAAACCGCCTGGGAAATCGGCGAGATCCTTAAGCTCAAAGACTCTACAGTGAACGAGTACATCCAAAATGCATCACGGAAGTTGGGCTGTAACCAAAAGACCTTGGCTGTAACCAAGGCCATTATGTCTCGCCATATTGCGCCTTAGGCCGTCACCACTGGGTTATTTAGCTTTACACGAATAGGTCAACCCCTCAGTTCTGGGGGATAGACCTTCGCACGCAAAAAATGTCTCCTTCGCCTCATGCAGAGGAGGCGAAGGATTGATTGAGATCTGGACAGGGGAGTCGCTGGCGCGAGCGCCAGATGTGGCAAATGACGTCTTTCGTTTGCGTCATTCCGTATTCTGCGAGGATCTTAAATGGGTTCCCATCTCAAAAGACGGTTTGGAGCGTGACGAATATGATCGGTGCGCTCTGCACCCAATCTATCTTGTAGCAAGAGATACGACCGGCGTTGTGTCCGGCAGCGTTCGGCTTTTACCCACCACCGATAGCTACATGCTCAAAGATACATTTGGATATCTTTGGAACAATCAGCCGGCCATTGAAGACCCCAGCATTTGGGAAGCAAGCCGTTTTGTGACGTCTAGAAACCCGTTGCGGGCACGGAGTCGGCGAGGTGAAGGTCTCTCAGCCGGTTTGCTTCTACAAGGTATGTGCGAGTTCGGCCTGTCCTTCGGTGTTGACCAATATCTTGTCGTCGTCACGCCTTCAATGAATGCCCTCGTGAGAGGACTTGGTGCGATCACCGACGTCATTGGGTCGTCATCAGACCAATCCGGTCAAACAATTTTGGCCGTGAAATGCGAAGTCTCGTTGAAGGTTCTGAAGCGGCTTCGAAATTCAACAGGCATTTCGCATGCCACGACCGACCGCCAAAGAGAGGGATTGGAAGACGTCTATGCAGCATGAAACTGAACACCAAATACATCAGGAAGCGGATCTGCAAGACGAGCTTTTGAGTGCTTTGACTTATTTGGGATACGTGGCGAATTCCATTTCGCTCAACATGACGGCCATTCTCATTCGCGTCGCCCGTGGTGGTGTGCAAATGGAGCACCGATTGCGTGCTTGGAAATTGAAATGTCAGAGAAGAACTTGATCGAAAAGGAGTGACATGATGTCGATGGAATTTGCGGAAGGCTATGGAGTAAATAGCGCGCAGAATGATGTCAGGTCTTTGGACGGACCGCAGGGCAAGCCGGTTCTGGGTGTCTTGCCACAATTTCAATCAGACCCGTTGGGCTTTGCGCTTCAGGTTTCTCGGGATTATGGAGATATCGTCCCGCTCAAGCTGGGCTTCAAAACAGTCTATCTTCTCAATCATCCCGACTTGATTAAACAAGTGTTTGTCGACAATCGCAAAAACTACGTGCGAAGCGAGTTTTACGGCGCTTTGTCACCCTATTTTGGCGAGGGTCTTTTTACGCTCGACGGCGATGCGCACCGGCATCAACGCATGACGGCCATGAAATCCGTTCGCAATGACATGCTCAAGAATATGGTGCCGAAAATCACTGAAGCGACAGAGGACTTGATCGGGCGGCTTGAACGAAAAGCATTACAGAAAGAAGCCATCGACATGACAGATACGATGGCCCATCACACTTTGGATGTGGTCATGAGATGCTTCTTCTCGCTCAAGATTACTCGAGAGCAACAAAAGGTGATTCACGATGCTTTCTCCGTTATTTTGGATGAGATCGAACGACGTATCTGGAAACTTCTCCCTATCATAGAAAGTGTCCCAACGCCTCAAATGCTTCGGGTCAATCGGGCTCTGCGTGAGATTGATGAGGTTATTTATGGTTTGGTCGACAGCCGTCTGGCGATGGCCGAAGAAGACCAACCGCTTGATCTTCTGACCTACTTTTTGCTAGCGGAAAAAGACCAGGCTTCGCCGGATCAGCTTCGCGATATTCTGCGGGATCAAATTTTCTCCTTCATGCTCGCTGGTCACGAAACCGGCTCAAACTCAATGACCTGGACGTTCCTCAAGTTGTCGCAGCATCCTGACATCGCGCGCCGGCACTTTGCGGAGTTGGATATTGTCTTGCAAGGCCGGACGCCGACCTACGAGGATCTGAACGCGCTTCAGTACACAAATCAGATCTATTACGAAATCTTACGTCTGTTCCCACCGGGATGGGCCTTCTCCCGGACCGCTGTCGATGATGATGTCATGGCCGGTATGCATATCCCCAAAGGGTCATCCGTCATGCTGAGTGCCTACACGATGCATCGAAATCCAAGATTCTGGGAAAATCCGGAAGGCTTCGATCCGGACCGCTTTGCACCGGGACATGCCCCAAAATGCACCGATCTCAAATATTTCCCTTGGGGTGGTGGAGAGCATGTTTGTTTGGGATCGCGTTTTTCAATGATCGAAGGCGTACAGATTTTTGCGATGCTGGGACAGAGGTTTGAGTTTGAGGCGATCGGCGGCAATGCCATCAACCCGATTCCCAAAACAACCATCCGGCCAGATCGCAACGTGCTTATGCACGCGAAACTGAAAAACTGAGGAATAGGACGGCAGCAGCCATGAGTGTTCATCAGTTAATGTCTAGTCCGTCGCGTCTTGAGACGCTGAGTTGGAGTGCCACCTCCGAGGAGATGCTGAGTGTTCTCGGGCGCGACGGATGCCTCATTGTCGAGGGACTGGCTCCCCCGGGTCTTTTGGATCAGGTTTCGGAAGAGATAACGCCCTATTTGGACCAGGTGACGGTGTCTCGGGGACCGTTCTGGGGCTACAAAACCAAGCGCATCTGTTCTCTTATCGCCCGATCGCCGGGTTATCGCGAGCTGTTGCTCAACTCAAAAATACTGCCCGTTGCGGAAGCTGCTTTGGCGCCCTTCTGTGATCAAATACAAATCAGTCAAACACAGGCCATTCAAATTGAGCCGGGTGAGGTCGCACAAGTTCCGCATTCCGATGATCTTGCTTATCCCGTTCGTGCGCCTGGTGTTCGATGTGTTGTGAATGCGATCTGGCCACTTACTGACTTTACGGCAGACAACGGTGCAACTCGTGTCGTACCCCAAAGTCAAGATTGGCCGGCGGAGCGCTCGCCCTTGCCTCATGAGATGGTGGCGGCTGAGATGAAACGAGGTTCTGTTCTTCTCTATCTGGGTGCGACCCGTCACAACGCCGGCGCAAACTTGACGCAGGATTCGCGGCGGGCGGTCGTGATGAGCTATTCCCTTGGGTGGCTCCGACAAAGCGAAAACCAATTTCTGGCGGTTCCGCAAGACCTAGTCCGGGAGCTTCCGGTCAAGTTGCAGGAGCTTTTAGGTTACTCTGTTCACAAACCAAATTTGGGATTTGTCAATGGGCAGGACCCCAAGGCTTTGCTTGATCCCGAGACGGACGAGATGTCGGGGTTCCAGGACTATCTGCCTGACAGTTATTGGCCCGCTCTTGAGCAATATCGCGAAATGCAGTTGCGGCAGCAGGGCTTCGACGCAAGTAAGAAGTGATGATAAAGTCCGATGTCTGAAATGTTCAATGGGTCGTTGCTTCGTGAATATATGCTGGAGCAACTGAAAACAAAGGCGCCGTCCGGATTGGAGGTGCGCCCGCAGGTAACCCGTCACAATGAAATATTGACGACGCCGATTGGTCAGCGCGACTACAAAGTCGCGGTCTCAACCTTGATTTCAGCCAATGGGGGGCAGCTCGGCAGGTGGCCCCGATATTGGACCGATTTGCCGGTCGACGAACTGATTCCACATATTCTGGAAAGCGCTTAGCTGCCGCCGGCTTGGCCGTTTTCTATTGATAGATTCTCCCTATCAATTCTTTTCAATCGCCGCCATTGAGTTAAGATTTCGGTCGGATACTCCATTTTAATCCCACTCCGGCGTTTGTTCGTATACTCTCCGTCGAAGACAGATTTCGGTAGGGGGAATTTTGAAACATGAGCACCATTGGCTTTATTACCGTTGGCTATTTCGTCGTCGGCGTGATGTGCCTCATTGTACTCTATTATGCTTACAAACTTTGGCAGGAGCAGCGAAATGCACTGTCGCTTCTGATTCTGATTCCACTGATTTTTCTTTGGTTGGACAATTTTGCCATTGTGGTCGGTCAGTATATCGGAGAGGGTGGTCTTCTCACCTTCATTACTTATCTCAGATATTTTTGGCATTGGCAGATGTTGCCGCTTCTGATGATCGCGGCCGGCATATTGTTGCGCCGTGGTGGCTTTGCCTTTGCGCAAAATAAAGTTGTTATGGCCTTGTTCTGCGTTGCAGCCGTCGGTTTTATGATCTTGGATGTGCCCTACATATTTCAGGTCGACTTTTATCCGACCTGTTATGGGGAGACGTTTCGCCTGACCACAAATGTGCCTCAAGGCCAGCTTTGCGATCCGGCCAATCCGCCGCCGCCTGGTATTTCCGTGGCGCCCATTCCGGCAATTGCCGTCAATTTCACGCTGATGTTGGTAGGATTTGCCCTTTGGGCACGCCACGGGTTTCCTTGGCTTGCATTGGGTAGCCTGTTCATGTTTATCGCAGCCGGCGTTTCTCAGGTGCCGAGCTTCTATTATGGACCGCTTCTCGGCAATTTTGGTGAGCCCATATTCAATGCCGGACTTGTGGCGGCAGCCTTCAGATTTGGTACGGCGAGCGGGCGAGACCGATCGCCGGTGGCTGCTTGAGCGAATTGGACACCGCGTAAATCACTATTTTGTATCTGGTTTCCGGCGCATTATCCTAGGTCCCATGTGTGAATAGCGACCAATTTGGGGGCTTTTGGGGTATCATGTGTAAGTCTTTGCGTACCGGACTCTGTGCAATCGGTTTGGCCCTGGTTCTTGTTCCCAGCATGGCCCTTGCCACCGGCGGAACGGTCAAGGGCACCGTTTTCGATGCCATTACAAATCGGCCGATCACGCAGGGTGCCGTCAATATTGGGGACGGCGGCAGCCTTATTCAGTCGGTTGAGATCACGCCCGACGGGGCATTCGTCATTCAAGATCTCCCGGAAGGGGTCTATTCCGTTACCGTTCAATCGGAAGGGTATCTGACCGCCGTCGATCAAGATGTGCGAAGCGAAGAGGGCCGTGTCTTCGAACTTGAATTCAGGCTGGCAAAATCCTTCGCTCGTGTGAATGAAGTTCTCGTAACCGCCAAGGCCGTCACGGTCGATCCGTTTGCTGATGCCAGTGCCCGCGTGTTAACACGAGAAGAGATCCGCCGGAATCCTGGAACAGCCGGCGACGTCTTCCGTGGACTTGATACCTTGCCCGGTGTTTCTGCGACCGGTGAATTTTCCAACTTTGCCGTCCGTGCGCGGGACCCGAGGGACAACCTCATTCTGGTCGACAATATTCCATTCGACAAAGTGGTTCACTTTGAAGGAAGTCTGGGAGATGAAGACCAAGTTGCGGGCGGGGGACGTTTTTCAGTATTTGCGCCCAATTTGATCGGTGGCGCGGAGTTTCAGCCGGGCGGTTGGTCGTCGGCCTATGGGGGAAAAAACGCGTCACTCCTGAACCTGAAATTGGCTGAGGGAAATCGGGAAACGCCGTCATTCAATCTACGTGCCGATATTGCTGGCGGCGAATTCACCTATGACGGCCCGTCTTATGTAGCCGATAACACAAGCATTCTTTTCTCTGCGCGGTACTTTGATTTTGAAAGATTGTTTGATGCCATTGATGAAAAAGACAATGGTTCGCCTCAGTTGACAGACATCATTTTTAAATCGTCCACGAAGATCAATGCGAACAACAAGCTCAATTTTATCGGACTTTATACACCGGAAGAATTTGAGCGTGACGTAGAAGACATCGCGGAGTCGGAGAATTTCGATGAAGCCTCTCTCGTCAATACGGAGCAAGACAGCGCCTTGTTTGGAGGAACTTGGGAGACCCTTGTCGGGTCCAGCGGCCAGCTCAGCAATACGATTTATTATCGCTATAGCGACAAGACAAGTATTCAAGGCGAAGCCTTTCCTGATTTGGTCGGCCCGGATCCTGATCCGGCCGATATTCCCGTGCGGGAAAACATATTGACCATCAAAGAAGAAGAGACGGAGATTGGCTGGCGCAGCGATTTCTCGGCCTCAACGGATTTAGGGGTGGTGTCGGCCGGATTGCGGGTTACGCATTTTGATTTGGACTTTTCTCGCGGTGTCCGAGAGGATTTTGTCAGATATGTTTACGATCAGGATGATTTCCGGGAAGACCCCGATCAACAGTTCATTGTCCTGACGCCTGATCGCTACAATTCGATCTTTCAACGCACAGCCACGGATGTCGCCGCTTATGTGGATCACGCTTTTGTCTTTGGTGATGTCACGATCCGGCCGGGTGTCCGTTATGACAAGGATGATCTAACAGATGAGTCGCTTGTGTCCCCGCGTCTTACGATGGGCTGGCAAGTGGCAGATGATACGAAGGTGACTTTGTCAGGAGGCGTTTTTTATCAACGGCCAGAGTTTTTGGAATTTGCTAGCAATGTCAATAATGATTTGAAGAACGAGAAGTCTGTGCAGGTCAATCTGGGCGTCACTCAGAATATCACGCGGGATATCAGCGCGTTTGGTGAGATCTATTATCACAAATTGGATGATGTCGTGATTTTGACGGATGCCACCAATGGGGCCGCCAACAATGATGGTGACGGCTTTGTTGCCGGTATCGACCTCGCCCTCAACAAACGGCTTAGCGACAATTGGTTGGGGTCTATTTCCTATTCCTACTCCCAATCCGAACTCGACGAGAACAATGGTGAAGGGGCGTTTGATGCCGATTTTCACAGGCCACATATTTTTGGCACGTCTCTGTCTTGGCGGATTAATGATGCTTGGACTCTGGGTGCGAAGTGGAAGTATTTCTCAGGCCGGCCGGCGGATTCCTTTATCGTCAATCGCGACGTATCTCCGGATCCTGCGCTGTTGCGCTTTTCAAAAGAAATCATCGGCAACAATGATATCAACGTGGATGATTATCACAGTCTGAACCTGCGCGTGGATTATCGGCGGCGGATCGGTTCCGCTAATTTGATCGCCTTTGTGGACATCATTAATGCCTATGGCCGGGACAATATTGACCGGCTGAGGTTTAATGAAAGACGCGGTACGACAATCGACAGCGGGCTCGGCGTTTTTCCCCAAATCGGTCTCAGGCTGGAGTTTTAGGCTGCTTTACATTTTGCCCCAGGCCTGACACCCTAATCTTATGTGGAAGGGCAGATTCAGCCTCAAGGGCTGATGGGATGTATGTTCGATTCTCTTAACCTCAATCAGGAAATCGACAAGAAGGTCTTCGATGCCGAAGAGCCCGGCCTGCGTGCCCAGTTGATCGAAACGCAGTATCGATTGCTGGAATCGGATGTCCCGGTGATCGTGGTTTTGGCGGGTGTGGATGCTCTTGGGCGTAGCGATTCAGCGAAACAGATTCTCAACTGGATGGATTCGCGTCACATCAGGCCTTTCGCGTCAATGGGTCCCACGGATGAGGAGGCGGACCGGCCCCGGATGTGGCGGTATTGGAGAGCTTTGCCAAGGAAGGGCCGGATCGGTCTGTTTCTGAATTCTTGGTATGACATGCCCATGCGAGATTATTTTATCGGTCGCATCTCCGAAAGTGAGTTTGACCGGCAGGTCAATGAGGTCCTGCGCTTCGAGGAGTTGCTCACCCAAGAAGGCGCATTGATGCTTAAATTCATGTTCGTCTTGCCGAAGAAACAGCATCGTATTGATGCCAAGAAACGGGCGACGGACTCTGTGGCTTGGAAGACATCGAAGGAAGAGCAAGATATCGCGAAGGAGTATTTCCGCCGCTACGATCATGCAATGGGTATTCTGGATGAGTTGTTGGCGGCGACAAGCAAGACCTATGCGCCCTGGAAACCTGTCGCAAGTGCGGATCCGCACCATCGTGATCTGACGGTGGGCCGAACCCTGGTGGAAGCGATCTCCGACCGGCTGGATTCACCGCCACAATCGCCACCGATCTCCAGCAATGGCTTGCTCTCAAAAGCCGATGCGCCGAATGTTTTGGATACGCTTGATCTCAGCAAAAGTTTGCCGCGCGATGATTACAAGATAAATGTCAAAGAGGAGCAAAGACGCCTAACCTCATTTACGCTCAGTAAAAAGTTTGAAGAGCGTTCGCTGATTGCTGTCTTTGAAGGCACTGATGCCGCAGGCAAGGGTGGGGCCATCCGTCGTGTTGTTCGCGCGCTGGACCCACGCATGATGCGAGTGATTCCGATTTCAGCACCCAGTGACGAAGAGCTGGCGCAACCTTACCTTTGGCGTTTCTGGAGACATATTCCGCGCAAAGGCCATGTCACGGTCTTTGACCGGTCATGGTATGGAAGGGTGTTGGTAGAGCGAGTTGAGGCTCTGACACCAGAACATGACTGGAAGCGCGCATATGAAGAAATACGGTCTTTCGAGGCCGAGCTTCATCACTATGGTGCCATTATTGTCAAATTCTGGTTGTCCATCGACAAAGACGTTCAGCTGCAGCGTTTCAGGCAACGAGAGACAGTCACGTACAAAAAGCACAAAATTACGCCTGAAGATTGGCGCAATCGTGAGAATTGGGATGCGTATCGTTTGGCGGTAAATGACATGGTCGATCGCACAAGTGTACGGCATGCGCCCTGGACCTTGGTGGAAGCGAATGACAAATACTTTGCTCGTGTGAAAATTCTGAAAACTATCAACGAGAGGCTTGAAGACGAGCTTTGATGCTCACACGCTCAGTTTGCCGTAGTAGATCACTTTTTGATCTGAACGGGATCGAGCCTCCGGAACAGCTCCACCAAGAAGGCCGTGCTGAGGCCAAATAGCAACAGACCGTTGGCGGCGCAAATACCGCCCAGCAATCGCCATTCTTCAGGGAGCAAAATGTCTCCGAAGCCGAGGGTTGTGAACGACACGGCAGCAAAGTAGAGGGCCGGTTCCAGCGAGTCGAATGCCCCGACAAACATGAACAGGGCTGCCCAAACCCACACACAAACGGTCAATGCAAGCAGCAGCCAGATTGTCGCTCCAACTAAGGCAAGCATTGTATTCAGCGTGTTTTGAATGATGGTTTTTTTGGCGCCAAGGCGGATGAGCACCCGGATCGCGATGCCGATAAATCCGGCTTCAACAATCACGGACACTGCAACGGCAAGAGATCCTATGATGAGCTGCAGAAGCATCGATGTCCTTTTCGTTTCCTAGCTTGAAGCCCAGATGGCCTCCGTCGCCAAATTCTGTTTGCCGGTGGCGCATCCTGCCCATTGGTCCGGCAATCTGCCCCAATCTTATCTATACACGGTGGGACAAGTTCCATTATCGTGTGATGACTTCGTCTTGGAGAAAGATGAGTTTTACCGCATTCGGGACCGGCATTTCAATGATGGCGCAGGTACGATCCAAATGTCAGTTTTTTCTGGCGGTGACCTTTTTGCCGCTCTTCTTGGCTGCGTGCGTTTCTCCAGTGAGCCATCAACCTCTCAGTGCGGAAGAATTTGCAGACATCAATTTCTCAGAGCTGGCCCCCTATCGTTGGTGGGGCGACGAGGCCCCGATCGAATTGGAAGCAGGCATTAAACAATTGGCGCCTGCGCTGAATGCACGTTTTCCCGAGGCGAGGAATGCCAATCCAAAAACCGCGCCTATGTTCAGTACATTGGTGATCTCAGGCGGAGGGGCCAATGGCGCTTTCGGGGCGGGTATTCTCTCTGGCTGGACCGAGTCCGGAAAACGTCCTCAGTTTGACTATGTCACCGGTGTCAGCACCGGGGCGATCATTGCACCTTTTGCCTTTTTAGGTCCTGAGTATGATTATCAGCTGCTGGAAATCTATATGTCGCTAAACCCCGACGAGATCTTTCGGTTCAGCATCTCCGGCGGATTGTTTGGATCTGCGGTCTCGGACACCACACCTATGCGGCAAAAAGTCGAGACCTACATTAACGCCGATATTGTTGAAGCCATTGCCGCACAAAGCCGAACGGGTCGAAGCCTGGCCATCATCACCACGCACCTTGATGCCAATCGTCCTGTTGTGTGGGACATCGGTGCGATTGCGCAGCTTCCGATGGGCCAGGCGTTGCCTTTGATACGGCAACTCATCTTGGCCTCGTCGGCCATTCCCGCTTTCTTTCCACCGGTCACCATAGATTGGGAATTTGATGGCCAGCGATTTACAGAGCTTCATGTGGACGGGGCCGTGACCCGGCAAGTGTTTGCCTACCCGGCGCAGTTTCGGGCGAGCAAGCTCAATGAACTTTTGGGTCTGACCTTCCGCCAGCAGATTTTCGTCATTCAAAACGGAAACACCAAGTCGGTTTATCAACCAGCCCCGGTCAAGACGCTTCCAATCGCAAGACGCGCGCTTGATGTCCTCTTGCTTAACCAGCTGAACGGCGATGTCGAGCGGATCTATAATCTGGCCAAACGTGACGGTATCGACTTTCACATGGTTGCGATACCGGAAGATTTTTTGGCGGACGGGTCGGTCGATTTTGATCCGGACTATATTCGTTCGCTTATTGCTCTGGGGCGCGGTATTGGCCGCACGGGCGAGTTTTGGCGAGATCTCCCGCCGAGCTTGAGCCCATAGAAAGGCACTTTCTTGCCTATTACGCAAAGTTGAAGATCTGTGATGGCGAGCGGCCGGAAATTCGAACCTATATTCAATTTGGAAAATTATCGTACAGGAGGCATGCATGGCGACACGAAGCGAAAAGGTGACCTTTCCCGGTTCGGACGGCCATAATTTATCTGGGCGTTTGGACCTTCCCCAAGGAGAGCCCAAAGCCTATGCGCTTTGGGCGCACTGCTTTAGTTGCACGAAAGATATTTTTGCGGCCTCTCGTGTTTCCGCCGGTTTGACGGAACGGGGCTTTGCCGTTTTTCGGTTTGACTTTACCGGACTGGGTGAAAGTGACGGCGATTTCGCCAATACCAACTTCTCATCAAATGTGGACGATCTGATCGCGGCGGCGGATTTTTTGCGGCAGAATTTTGAGGCCCCAAAACTGCTTGTGGGCCATTCGCTTGGCGGTGCCGCTGTGTTGGCTGCGGCCTCCCGGATTCCTGAATCTGAGGCGGTCTGCACCATTGCCGCGCCCGCGGACCCTGAGCACGTAGCGCACCATTTCGAAAGTTCGCGCGAAGAAATCGAGTCCAAAGGAGAGGCGGAAGTCTTGCTTGGTGGCCGGCCGTTCAAGGTGAAGAAGCAATTTTTGGAGGACATCTCGAACCAGAGTCTGGAACGTCAAATTGGGGGTTTGAAAAAGGCTCTTCTGGTATGCCACTCTCCCACAGACGAGATTGTCGGCATTGAAAATGCCACCTCCATCTACGTGGCCGCCAAACATCCGAAAAGCTTTTTGTCTCTGGACGGGGCGGATCACTTATTGCGCCGCAAGCAAGATGCGATTTACGTGGCCGACGTTCTGTCGGCGTGGGCGTCTCGTTACATTAGCCTGCGGGAGGACACCGATCAGGCGGCGGGCGCCAAGGCTGATCCCGACACTGTTGTGGTGCAAGAGACAGGAGAGGGCAAGTTCGGTAATCTCGTTTCGGTCGGGGGTAAACACACGCTGATCGCCGATGAGCCGACCAAAGTCGGGGGGCTCGACAAAGGGCCGACACCTTACGATTTGCTCCTGGCGTCTTTGGGCGCTTGCAAATCCATGACCATGCGAATGTATGCAGACCGCAAGGGATTTCCGCTTGAGCGCGCCAGCGTGCGTTTAAAGCATGATCGCATTCATGCGAGAGACTGCGAGACGTGCGAAACGGAGGAGGGCCATATCGACCGCATTCAAGTCGAGATTGACGTTAAGGGTGATATGGACGACGAAACCCGTCAACGCATTATCGAAATAGCCGAGCGATGCCCGGTCCACAAAACACTTCAGTCGGAAGTTCTGATCGAGACCAAGCACGAGACCTAGTCAATAAAGCCTGCTAAGTTCTGGTTTCACTTGATAAGGACCTTTCATGACAGATCTCCCTGACGGCCCCGGACGACTCTTTGGGCCGGGACCGGACGGCTCATGGGATTCGGAACGGGTCTCATGTCCCAAAGTGCTTCGGCTTGCCGAGGACGATTGGAAGATGTGGTATTACGGACGTGATCGGGAGTTCGATCGCCAGATCTTGCTCCCCACTGGCCGAATTGGGCTCGCGGAGTCCCGGGATGGCTTGCATTGGTCCCGGGTTGCAGGCCCGAAAACAATGGGTGCCGTGTTTGATCCAAATTCCGATGAAGACCGGTTTGACTCCGGCCATGTGGGTGTCAGCGATGTCCACTACGGCGATGGTCTCTATAGGATGTGGTATTTCGGTGGTGACCGGAACGTCAAAGATGTTCTTGGGCTCAAAGTAAAAGGGTTTCCGCTCCGTCCCGGGTGCGCGACTTCCCGCGACGGGGTGAATTGGACCCGGCATGAGGGGCCGTATCGTGGCGCGTTGCTGGATGCCGGCGGGCCCGAGGAGTTTGATTTCCTCTTGGCGGCCTGGCCGCAGGTTATTCCGTGGGAAGACGGGTCTTGGCGCATGTATTACCACGGTATGAATGCGCGCCAACAATACACGATGGGTTGGGCGGAGTCTGAAGATGGTTTGACCTGGGAAAAACGGGGGCCGTTAATGGGCCCAGGTGAGCCCGGCCGGTTCGACGATCTTGGTGTCGCTACGCGTCATATGTTCAGACATGACGGCCGCTGGTTCATGGTCTATGAAGGCTGCGGCGATATGGGGAGCAGGACCCAAGTCAATCGCCAAATCGGATTGGCCGTTTCCGACGATGGGCTCAGCTGGGATCGCGTCGAAGGCCCTCATAACAATGGCAGTATTATTGAGCAGTCTCCGGAAGACTCAGACCTGTGGGATAAAAGGTTGGGATGTCCCCATGTGGTGCCGATGCCCGATGGCAGCTTGCGTCTCTATTATATCGGATCCAACGAACGCCGAGGTGATAGTGAGCTCGACACGGCCAATCAGATTGGATTGGCGATCAGTGACGGAGACATGACCAAGTGGACAAGATGGGGTGGCGCCTAAGACGTGTGCCCATCATGACCAATAAAAAAGGCCGGCAAATTTGCCGGCCTTTCTCGTTACGACGCTCTGTCTCCAAGGGGGTTGGAGACAGGCGCGCACTTTGTTTTAGAATTCGATGTTGGCTCTTACACCGAAATGTCTCGGGTCGGGCAAAAAGCCAAAACCGGATGAGGGGAAGAACGCGGTTCCCTCAGCCGTTTCTACGGTTCCGCCACCACCAGACGTCCAGTTCTGGATGGAATCGTCGTCAAGTAGGTTGTTAACGTAGAAGAGCAGACCCCAATTCTCGCCGTCCAAACCTGCACGCAGGTCAACGGTGTAGAAGGAATCAACACCGCGGTCGTTGTATTCGTCGGCAAAACGTTCGTCTTGATATTGAACGTTGCTTTCGATGAACCAATCAATATCCAAGTTCGGCAATTGATCCCGATATCCGATGCTGGCCGTCACGGCGTGCTCGGGGATATCTTCCATTGTCGCCCCATTCAAACTCACGAGGCAAAGGTCGTCGTCCGAATTGGTTGGCGTTCCTCCATCATTGAGAACGCAGTTTCCCGCGCGCGCAATATTACTTGTGGAGTCGGTTTCAAATTCGAACTCTGTATACTCCCCATCAAGATAGGCGTAGGACAAGGCAAACGTCCAATTGTCCGTCGGTTGCCAGAGCGTATCCAGTTCCACGCCGAAGACTTCAGCTTTACCGGCATTCTCAATTGTGGGAACAGGAAACCCGCCGACAACGCGCCGAATGGGAATTTGTTTATCCGAATAATCTTGGAAGAAAACCGTTCCATTGATTCTCAGCGTATTGTCGAGCCACGTCGTTTTGGCACCGAGCTCATAGGTAAGCAATTTCTCGGCATCGAACTTCAGCTCATCCAAATCAAGATCGCGGTCGGCATCACCGAAGCCGCCGCCGCCGATGGTGCTGATACCGGCCGGCTTAACCCCTTGAGCGACGGAGAAGAAGATCAACGCATCGTCCGTTGGGGTCCATTCCAATATGCCTTTAGGCGCAAAATAGCTGTCGCTGATAGAGTCCATAGCTTGGCGTGTGGCCGGTTGGGAATAGGTGTCCGTCACCGGATCATAAGATGCTAATGGTGGAGCCGAGAAATCGCACGGTGCGATGACGATCGGATCCAAAGGTGCCGGAAGAGGGATAACGATGTCCGCAACCGCACAAGAGGGAAGCGAGACTTCCGCCTCTTCGTCCGCATATCTGCCCTCGAAAGTGGCTTTCCATTGGTCCGTTATTTCCCACTCAACTTTTGCGTAAGCTGACCAGTGTTCCGTTTCCCGTGTCACGAGGGCCGGATTGATTTCCGTGATTGGGACAACAAAATTGTAAAGCCCAGGGAAACTCGGGTCTGTCGGCCCAGGAATCACAACCACGCCATCTTCGACTTGCTCGACATCTTCCTTCCAATACAAACCACCGACCGTAATCTGCACGGGACCGTCGAAATCGGAGGCAAATCTGAGCTCGTGGCTCATGATTTCCGTATCGGTCTGGAATTGAAGTTCGGATCCGCCACGGGCGATATCGAGATCACCGGCCGCGTTCGGCACGACGTCTTGGTCGCCGTCGATGGACTGACCACTATCCCCATCGAGATAGCCGCCGAGATAAGAGAAGGTACCGAAATCAACGTCCCAATCGGCCGTCAATGTAGCGGAGAAGACTTCCCTTTGAGCCCCTTCATACGCTTGACCCGTTCTCGGGTTGGCGGACAGTTGTGGGATCCGACCGTTCACATCGTCAACTTGGCCTGTGAATAGACCGGCAACAGATGTTGGTGACAATGGTCCTCGCCCATCACCTGTATCCACTGCAACTGCAGGTGGGGTTAAGAAGGTATTGGCTTCGAAGAAGATCGTGGCCTGCGGATCAAACTCATCATCCGAATAGGACAAACGCCCTCTCAGGGTGAGATTATCGCTCGCCTCCCACTTGGCAGACGCGCTAATGCCATAGCCTTCACCGCCGCCCAAGGGGCCACCGGTAAGAGCATCTTCATAGAAACCTTCTTCTTCCCAATAAAGCGCATTGACTCGCAAACCAAAGTTGTCGCTTACCGGCCCGCTGACACCGCCGTCAACGGAGAAACGACCATAGTCGCCAATGTCGACACCCACACGTCCCTCAAATTCTTCTGCAGGGTCTTTGGTGATGTATTGGACGGCACCGGCGAAGGCCGCGCGGCCGTAGAGAGCGCTTTGCGGCCCTTTGACAACCTCGATGCTTTCAACATCCAGCAAACGTTGGTCGAACAAGAGCGAGCCGCCGGCTGTTGAAACCGACTCGGTTGTAAAGTCGATGCCGTCAACCAGCACGGCTGAGTTGGGGCGCCCTCTGGTGGGTGACAAGCCACGAATGACCAATCGCTGATCACCTGGCCCGAAGGCGTCGTCGAATACGATGCCAGGGGTAAACTTGGCGACATCACGCACATCGTCGATGCCGAGTTTCTGGATATCGGCTGATGTCAAAACGGAAACACTCAAAGGCAAGCTTTGAAGACTTTCCTCCCGTTTCCGAGTTTTCACAATCACTTCGGGAATTTGTGCCCATGCTGGCTCAGTCGCCAACAGAGCCCCGGCAATCGCGATTGCCGTCCCTGATAAGAGTTTTTTATTTAGATGCTTCATCTTACCCCCCTTGTAATGGTTAGAAGCGAGTTTCAATTCTAAAAGCTAGGCCGAGCGTAATTGTCCGGCTTGAAATAGGTCGCGTTTCACAAAGAAGCTCTTCACAAATCTGACCAAGACCTGCAAAGGCGATAACCAGCGCACGGCGCTGCCATTCTTGTTGGCTGCAATCATCTTACTGACGAGCCCGGGCGCAACATCTTCAACGTGATCGCCCAGAAGGTTGAGGAACTTTTTGCGTTTTTCGAATTCTGCGGATTCGGCGTCGTAGAGATCTTTTGTCAAGAAATCCGTCACCACGATTCCAGGATCAACGGTGCAGATGATCAGCCCCGAGTCTTTGTACTCGGACGCCATCGCCTTGTTGAAGTAACGTACCGCGCGCTTCGTTACGCCGTATATGGACATGCCGGGCTGAACCATGCCGTCCGCGCCGAAGCCTTCCATATTAAATATCTTGCCGCCGTTTTGTTCTGTCATGCCGGTAATGGCAACTTTGTTGCCGTTGATGAGTCCAATCAAATTGGTATTGATGACCCGCGGAATCTCTGTCGCGGATAGGTCAACCAGATTGGCGCGGCGGTTTGTAATACCCGCATTGTTGATCCAGATGTCTACGTTGCCCAATTTGTCTTTGGCAAATTGCCAAAGTGATTGAACATCATCGTAATCCGCTACATCACAACTTTTCCCGGCGACGCGGCCCTTGCCCAACTCCGACAACTTGCCGACGGCGGTTTGTACGGCGTCATCATTTCGGCTCGACACAACGACGTTGTGCCCAAGTTCGACAAATGCCTTGGCCAAGCCAAAGCCGATGCCTTTACTGCTGCCGGTGATAACGACGTTCACGTACGATAGATCCCCCGCCTACGCTAAGAAGTTGTATCTTTTATAATACTGTTTGCGCTGAATAGCAAGTATTTGGAGCCATTTGGGCTTCAAATGTGAGGGCAAAATTCGCTGGTTTTCCGGTGATAACCTAGCCGTTGGACAAAAGATCAGATCAGTGACGATATTGATCGTCGATTGTTGCAAATTGGCCATTCATATAAAACAACGGGGCGTTGTTTGCTTGGCTGACTTCGACCGATTGTATATCGCCCATGATGACACCATGACTGCTGGCCTCAATCATTTCGCTGACTGTGCAGTCAAAGCACGCTAAGGCGCCGTCAATCATCGGCGCGCCGGTCACGCCGGTGTGCCAGTCAATCCCGTCAAACCGGTCTTCCTGGTTGAGATCCGTCAGACCTGCAAACCGTTCGGCGATGGCAATTTGATCCGCACTCAGAACGTTGATGCAGAAACGTTGTGCCCTCGACAGAATGGAGAATGTGATCCCGGATTTGTTGATGCAGGCCATAAGACGTGGCGGTTCGGCCGTCATCGACATCACGGATGTCACCGTGAGACCGCCGAGCTCGCCGTCATAAGCCGTCGTTGCGACCGTTACGGCACCGCCCAGTTGCCGCATGCCTTGTTTGAATATTTCCGGTGAGACGCCCATGTCTAAAACACTGCCGAGAAGTCCGCTTTGTCTCCGCCATATTCGGCGAAGAGACGGCCATAGACCCGGCGTATGAATTCTTGCCGTTCCTGCTCAAGTCGGCCGGCCAATGCTTCGGAGGGCCGGCCCTTATCAAGATCTTCCTGGGTGATGGACCCTTTGGTTTCCAGAAGCTCTTCCAACATCGCTTGGCGATCGCGCATCACCCAAAGTTCGGCGCCCAAGTCCAAAACGATTCCCATCAATTGATCGATGGCTGGGTCATCGTAATATTGCGGACTGTTCTTTTTGAAGCCGGCAAGTTCAGGCACTTTTTTCAGTTCGGAAGGATCGATTGTCATATTGTGTCTCAATTCGGTTCCAGGCTTAAGCCGCTTTCTTCACGGCCGGACGGCCTTTGAAGAAAATCATGTTGGGATCAAAATTTTTGTGCATCTCAAATCCCAGCTCCATCATGATGTCTTCGAAATTGCTGCGGATGAAGCCGGGCAGAAACGGTTCGCCATTATCTGCCCCATCCATTTCCACAAAGAACATCGCATAGGCGTTTTTGTTTTTGTCGCCGGGAAAGTCAAAAAGGTGAAAAACACCTCCGTCGCGCAAAAGGCGGTGCACTTCACGGGTCACTTGCGTTGACACACTGACCGGCAATTCGTGAAACAGGAGATTGGCGACGATTAGATCAAAGCTACCGTCCTCAAAATCAAGGGACTCGGCGGGCATTTGCTTGAATGTAATATCCAGACCATTTTCTAAAGATCTTTTGTGAGCATAGCGGACCATGGGTGCCGACATATCAATGCCGACCACTTCTGCGTCCGGATATTTTTCTTTCATGGCCATGGTCATCGCGCCGGCGCCGCAGCCTATATCAAGAATACGCTTGATCTTGCCGTCTTCCGGTTCGGCAGCTCCAAATGCGAACATTTTGTGGGCTTGGTCGTTGGTTCCCACGCCGCCGAGAAACACCATCATGCCGTGGTCGTAAATGTAACCTGCAAGATCTTCATTCATATTGCCGCCGGGTTGTAGATGAATTTCCGAAGACGCATATTCCGGGATTTTCAAATCGTTGTCGATTTCAACGGAGCCTGGGCCCGCGCTTTCTGCATCTGCGAGTTCCGACAATAACGTGTCGCGTCTGCGATTGAATGAGGTTTCAATGCGCTCCCAAAAGCTTTCCTGATAGGTTCGCTTCACGCGGTAGTAATTCCGCAATGCGTTATCCCGCATCAAACGGTCTGTGGCTGTCTTTACGCTCTCGTGTCCGGCGTCCACAGGCAGGTTTTCAGCTTCAAGAATGGCCATACTATAGTCTGTAATGGGTTTCTGCTGCGCGTGATGAAGCAGATTGCGCGCGTCGCGGATGAAATCCACATAGGCCTCGTCTTGCCGGTTGGAAAGCGCCGGATAGTGGCCGGCAATTTTGCCGCGATCATATGAGGGTATCTTTGCGCTCATGTCTTTTAACTCCTGAACCTCTAGCCAAGATAATCTTTGGTCAAGTCTACCGAAACATCCCAGAGTTTGGCAGCCATTTCGTCATTCAATGCGTTTTCACCCGGGGTCGCCGCTTCACAGTCGACAAAATAATGACCACTCACCTTTTCCAAGCTGGGATGTGTCGCCACGTAACAGGTTGTCGAGGCACCTTCGGGCACAGTCTTAAAGAAGAACGGTCCGATGGTCTTGGCGATAAACATCATAAAGGGGCCAAAATTTCGGTTGATTCTGGTGTCGACCATTCCCGGATCGACGGTATTGGCCGTCGCGGCGCTGCCTGTCAGTCGATTGGACAATTCTCGGGCAAAAAGAATATTGGCCAATTTTGATTGGCCGTAGGCGCGCCGCGGGTCGTAGTCCCGCTCGCCTGAAAGGTTATCAAATTCAATTCCGTCTTCATGGGCATTTTCATGTCCGAAACTGCTTAGCATGACAATGCGACCTTGCTCTGCGGATTGAACGGACTCAAGCAGCTGATTGACCAAAATGAAATGGCCAAGATGGTTCACGGCAAAATGCTTCTCGACGCCATCCACCTGCTCAAGTTCCGGAATGGCCATAATGCCTGCATTGCAAATGACCGCGTCAATCGGCTCGCCGATCGATTTTGCATTTTCGGCACACGCGACGACGCCTTCATAATCGGTCAGCTCGCAAACCAACGGAGTGGTTTTGCCGTCAACGCTATTGCAGGCGGTGACGGCTTTTTCTTGGGAGCGTGCAGTTCCTAAAACATGTGCACCACGCATGGCGAGGACGCGCATGGTTTCATAACCGATGCCGGAATTGACACCTGTGACCAAAATGGTTTGGCCGGTGAGGTCAAGTCCGGCGGTAACCTCTTCGGCGGTTGAGTCCGCGTTGAAAGGACTTGTCGGAACACCTTCGACAGAGGCCCATGCGGTGCCGGATCCAACCGCAGCGAGCGTCGCCAGTGCGCCCATTCCTTTGACGGTGTCGCGGCGCGTAATGTGATGAGTCATGAGAAGCGTGCCCTGATATGACAATCCAAATATGTATCTATTATAATACATATTTGGATTGTGGCAATAGGCTCGACAATCACCGGCTAATGATCTGAGATTTAAGTGTTTTTTGGTACCCAGCGCGGTGCCTTCGCCGACGGTGTGCGCGACAAAGTCATTTTGTATTCGAATTTGTCGGGCCGATAAAAGGACTCGAAAAACTCAATCAACCTGTCGTTCTGATCTCTCGACAGGCGTTTCATATAGATCAGCGGACTGCCGATCGAGACCCCAAGCTCGTTGGCGATCTCGGCCGTCGCCGCCGTCGCCGATAGACTCTGTTCAGCGGATGTCGGTAGTAAACCCGCACGATCCAAAACCACAAGCAATGGTTCGTTACCGATATCCTTCTTTTTAATTTGGGCCCCAATCTGTTCGGGAATGAAACTGCGCATGAAGGAAAAGGATTCCTTTTCGTACTTGCGGACACGTTCGACTTTGAGGACGCGGCTTCCGAGCTCCGGCGCTTCGAGCATCAAAGGGGCGGGCGTGTCAATCATATCAAAGCTGAGCAGGTCGGCTTTGGTCTGCATGCCGACGGTCAGCAGATTTTCGTAGAGCCCACTGATATTGGCGCGGTCGTCAGCGGTCAGTTCTTGTTTGATCGGATAGGTGCCGCTCCCGCGGACCCGGCGAATAAGACCTTCATCCTCCAATCGTCCAAGGGTCTTGCGAATGGTCACGCGTGAGACGTCAAACTGTTCACGCAGTTGCTCTTCACCCGGGAGAGGCTCGTCTTCAGGGAAGCGGCCTTCGGCCAATTGCTCGCGCAGGACCAAATAGACTTGGTAATATAACGGTAAGGCATTATCGCCTTGAAGCTCTGTGCGTTTTTTCCGGCCGGGTGATTTCGCCATAAAGTGCTCAGTTTTGATCAGTGGTTCGCATCGGATTTTCCACCGAAATGTGATTCGTATTCCGTAAGCTATCGAAACATAGGAGATTTTCTGCGCCAATACCAAGCGGATCGCCGGTTTATTTGACAGTCGAAGCAAGTTGTATTATAAAAAATACAAAAATAAATTCATCTCACCGTATACGGATATCTGATTGCGGATCCCAAAAAAGGTAGACCCAAATGCTGCGAACCGGTTCCCAATACCTGGAAGGTCTGAAAGATGGACGCGTTGTTTATATCGGCGGTGAGCGTGTCGATGATGTGACCAGTCATCCCGCGTTTCAAGGCGCGGCCAAGACATTTGCGTCTTTGTTTGACATGAAGTCGGATCCGGCAAATCAAGATGTGATGTCGTTTGAGGAAAACGGAGAGCGTTTTCCGATGTATTATTTGATGCCGCGTAATGCGGACGATCTCTTAAAGCGGACCAAGTGTCATCAAGCCATTGCCGATCACGCCTATGGGCTTATGGGACGCAGCCCTGATCACGTGTCCAGTTTTGTCACAGCTATGGCTATGACTCCTGAGATCCTGGATCAACAAGGTGAACGGTCCTATTCGTCCAATATCGTCAATTACTACGAACATATTCGCAAGAATGATCTCTATGTCACCTATGCGGTGCATCCGGCGCCGCAATCGAAAGCGCAATCCATGTTCGGGGACAATAAGGGCCGCCAGGCCGTTATGCGTGTGACCTCCGAGGACGAAAAGGGTGTCACCCTGAACGGAATGAAAATGTTGGCAACCGCTGGCATGTTTTGTGACGAAGTTTGGATCGGCAACCTGACGCCGATCGCGGAGGATCGCAAGAAAGAGGCGATCACCTGTGCGATCCCAATGAACACACCGGGTCTGACTCTCTGGGCGCGCAAGCCCATGGAGCTTTACGCGCTCAATGATTATGACAGTCCGCTGGCGTCACGTTTTGACGAGGGCGACGTCATGTTGATTTTCGAAGACGTTCATGTCCCTTGGGATCGCGTGTTCGTGCATGATCATCCCAACCTATCTCGAGAAGTTTACTTGGACACTGCAGCGCACGCCTTCGGCAATCATCAATCCAATGTGCGTGCCCATTCCAAAATCAAATTCCTGGTCGGCTTGTTCCACAAAGTAGCAGTGTCGGCCGGCGTGGACAAAATTCCCGTGGTGGCGGAGAAGATCGGCCGCATGGCCGCTTTGGAAGCCGCCCTTGCGGGCATGATTTATGGGCAAATCCAGGATCACGAGACAATCGAGGGCGGCTATGTGAATTTTAATCGGCGCTATATGGCGGCCGCGCTCAATTGGTGTCAGGAGCATTTCCCGATCATTATTGCAGAGCTACGTGAGATTAGCGGCGGCAGTGTGTTTCAAATGCCTGCAGACATTTCGGTTCTCGGCAATCCGGAGACGCGTGACCGGTTTTTGGACTATTGGCGGACGGACAAGGACTCGGCCATTGAACGGGTCAAGCTCTACAAATTGGCTTGGGACATGTTCGGCAGCGAATTCGGAAACCGTCATACACAGTATGAGAATTTTTACGCCGGAGCCTCTTTCGTTGTACGCAGCCACAGCGCCCGTTATGCGCCTTGGGAGGAATTCGACGAAATCGTTGACGGCTTGATGGATTCCATCAAAATACCGGAGCAGTATCTTCAAGATCTGGATGCCGCTAAGACGGCTGCCGAATAAGCTAAGGCTCTATGACCACATCTACAGAAGATTATGGCCGGCTCGGGCGGGTCGGCATCGGTGTGCCGCAGGCCAACCCGACGGTTGAGCCTGAGCTATCGGTTCTCTTGCCCGACCGTGTCACCATGCATGTGACGCGGCTCAACAGCGATGCACCGGAGCCGCGGGACCGGTTCATGGCTTACTTTTATGATTTGCCGGAGACGCTCGCGCGTTATGACACGTTGAAGCTTAAGGCCTATGGGTTTGCTTGTACGGCGTCCTCTTACCTTATGGGTGATGAAGAAGAACGCCGCTTGCTTGATCAATTCGAACGCCAATTCGACACCGAGATTCTGACCGGCGGGGCGATGATCACCGCAGCGCTGCGCCATCTGGGGGCGAAACGTATCGCCATCGGCGCGCCTTATCCCGCATGGTTATCAGACGCGAGCCATCAATATTGGGAGGCGGCCGGCTTTTCGGTGGCGGACGACGTGCGGGTCGACATCGGGTCGAGCGATACCCGCAAAATCTATGAGATTACGGCACAGTCGGCGACCGATCATTTGCGGTCTTTGCATGATGTTGAGTGCGATTGTGTGGTGATCACGGGAACAGGCATGCCGTCACTTAAAGCCATTCACGCCCTGAAGGATGAAATCAACGTGCCGATCATTTCGACAAACATGTCGCTTGCCTGGGGCCTGTGCCGGTCTCTCGGATTGGAAACCGCATCTGAAGGATCCGGGCATCCGCTGATCGGCGGCTGGCAATCGCGCCTCGAACGGCTGTAACGTTAAAGAGATGACTCATCAGTCTTTCAATCCGGCAGACGTGTCCGTTGAGTGCGGCCACTTTATAGATGGCCGCTTGGTCAGCGATCATCAATCGGCTGTGCCGGTCCTGCGCCCTTCCGATCGCCAAACCCATGCGGAGCTTCCCCTTGCCACGGCGTCTACGGTTGACGATGCGGTCGGCGCCGCGGAAACCGCTTTTGCATCCTGGCGACGAACGGCGCCGCGCGAGCGTGCCCAACTCATGTGGCAATGGGCCGCCCTGGCGGAAAAAGAGTTGGAACAAATCGCACAATTGGAATCGCTTGTCTCGTCGCGGCTCTATGCGGAAACACTCAGTGTCGATGTCCCCGCCGCCTTCAGCTGGATCCGTTTTTATGCGGAATATGCCGACAAGCTAGAGGGCAGTGTGACAAGTTCGACTGACCAGGGTTTGGGTCTGGTGGTCAAAGAGCCCTATGGCGTGGTGGCGGCCATTGCGCCTTGGAACTTTCCGTTGGTTTTGGCGGTATGGAAAATCGCACCCGCCATCGCCGCCGGCAATTGTGTTGTGGTCAAACCGTCTGAACTCACCCCATTTTCCATCACACGCATGGCGCAGCTGGCCGTCGAGGCCGGTATTCCGGCGGGCGTGATCAATGTTGTGCATGGGTTGGGCCCCGAAACCGGAGCGGCCTTGGTCAAGCATCCCGGCGTGTCCTATGTCACTTTTACTGGATCGACGGCAACGGGTGCACGGTTAATGGCCGATGCGGCGCTTCATGGTTTAAAGCCCGTGAGTTTGGAGCTGGGTGGTAAGGGACCGCAATTGGTTTTGGAAGATGCGGATCAATTGGACCGGGTTGCCGATCATATTGCCTGGGGGATCACGCGAAACGCTGGGCAATTGTGTTACGCCGGGTCGCGTCTGGTGATTCATCGTTCGTTAGAAGATGAGATGATCGGCAAACTGCAAAAACGTCTCAGCAAATTGACGGCAGGTCCGACCTGGGGTGCAGACACGAGCCTTGCACCGATCATTAGCCAAGCACAGCAATCGCGCATTGAGATGTTGGTGAATACAACAGTGGAGGAGGGCGCCGAATGCGTTTTGGGGGGCAGGGGCATGGAAGGTCCCCACTCGGCCTTGTTCTTTGAGCCGACCATCCTACGTGCCCTTGAGACGGACATGACCGGTTATAAAGAAGAGGTCTTCGGACCTGTTCTAGGGGTGCAGGTCTTTGATGACTTGGAAGAGGGGGTTAGCCTCGCCAACCATCCCTCCTATGGACTGACGGCTTCGGTCTATACCAGCAACATCAATGCAGCATTGATTGCATCAAAGAGCATTCAGGCGGGCACCGTTTGGATCAATACTTGGGGCCGTAAACCGGACAATATGACGTTGCCTTTTGGAGGCATGAATCAATCAGGCTTCGGGCGCGAAGCCGGGAAAGACGGGATTGAGAAATTTTTACGCGGTAAGGCAGTTTGGATTGATACACCAACGGCTTAGTCATCAAATCTAAGGTTTTGCACGAGCAAGCGTGAGGGCTTCGCGAACATGGTTTTGACTACCGGCAAGGTCCAAACACTCTGCTGCGACATCGGCCCTTGAGACTTTCCAGATGGCACGCATGTTTGGCTCTAGCGGCCCGACCCAGGACATGCGGTCATCGTGAATGTCCGGTTCGTCGGTCAATTGCGGCGGCCGGATAATCGTCCAATCCAAAGTGCTCTTGATCAGGTGCCGCTCTTGCCAGTCCTTGTCGTTGAGCACATGTTTTAAAAATCGCTTCTGAATGTAGCTGACAAACCAATTGCCTTCACCTTTGCTGTCGCCTGCGCCGAGGGACGACACCACGATCAATCGCTTGGGTCCGTGTTGGCTGAGCGCCGCAATAATGTTTTTGGTTCCGTCGGCGATGGGTGTGATGGGTTCCTTGATATAGGTCCCAAGGGCGGAAATCGCTGCGTCAAAGGCTTGGGATTGAACAGCGCGCTCGACAGCCTGGGCATCATGGATATCACCCTCGATGGCATGCAGGTTGGCATGGCTCAATTGCAGTTTTGTGCGGTCACGCGCAAATGCCGTGATGTTGTGCCCTTGGTCCAGTCCTTGCCGCACCAATTGTTGACCCGTCTTGCCGGTCACTCCAAAAATGAGAAGGTTTTTTGCGCTCAAAGGGAACCTCATGACTGATGATTAAGTTGTATTCTAAAAAATACATGTTATGGTCCGCACATGCCACAGAATGGGATGCTGCGCAAGGGTAGGAGCGAATGATGCTGGCCAGTTGGTCGAAGACAAGCGATGCCAAATTGGGACCGATTGCTCTCGCCCAGGGCGTATCGGTCTGGAACGCCCTGTCGATGCAATTGGGTGCATTTCTGATTGCGGTGCTGGTTCCTTTTTTGAATTTTGTTCAGCCCTATCTGCTGACCGAGCATTTGGGTATTCCGCAAAGTGAGCAAGGACAGATTGTCGGTGATCTTGGTTTTTATACGGAGATCGTGATTCTTCTGATGTCCGGTTTGGTCGGCGCGCTTTCGGATCGGGTGGGGCGCCGCATCATTTACGCGGTCGGTATTGCCGTCATGGCACTCAGCTTGGTCTTGTACCCTTTGGCCAGTGGCTATTGGGAATTGGTGCTTTATCGATTGGTCTTTGCGGCGGGGGCCGCCATGGCCGGCGCCATGATGGTGGCTGTGTTGACGGACTATCCGGCTGAAAAGTCACGCGGTATGCTGGCCGCCACTGTTGGCATGATCAGTATTATCGGTGTGCTGATTATGATCGCCACCATGTCTAATCTGCCACAGCAATTCCGTGAAGCTGGATATGGCGCCATCGAATCGGGGCGATACAGTTTTTGGATTGTCGCGGTCATCGGCTTTGTTGGGGCTGTTGTTTTGGCAATCGGCCTCAAGCCACCGAGCGGAAAAACGCAGAAAGAGTCAGCCGGTGCATTAGAAACCTTGCGTATCGGTCTCAACGCTGCGCGCGGGAATCGCCGGTTGGGTTTTGCATTTGCGTCGGCCTTTTGCGGCCGCGCCGATCTGGTCGTCGTGACGACCTTCTTTTCCCTATGGGCTGCGGTCGCCGGGGCGGAAGCCGGGCTGACGGTCGCAGAATCCCTTCAAAAAGCCGGTTTTGTTTTCGGGATTGTTATGTTGTCGTCTCTGTTCAGCGCGCCGGTATTCGGTTGGATCATTGATCGTATCGGACGGTTGAAGGCGCAATGTTTGGCGCTTCTCATTGCAGCGATCGGATATACGGCTATGGGGTTTGTCACTGATCCTATGGGGTCGGTCGCCATTATTCCGGCCATTATCTTAGGCGTTGGACAAATGGCTGCGATCACTGCAGCGCAGGCTTTGGTCGGTGAAGAGTCTCCTGCCGAAATCCGCGGCGCCATTTCCGGATTCTTTACCTTCTGCGGTGCTCTGGGCATTTTGTTTGCGACCAAAGTGGGCGGTGAGCTTTTCGATTTGTGGATGCCGGGAGCGCCGTTTGTTTTGATGGGCGCTGCCAACTTTGTTGTGTTTCTTGGCGGTGTTTGGATCTATTACGCGGATCGAAACCTTGGCAGTGTGGAACCGGCCGAATAGGGCACAAAAAAAGCGGACGTGACGCCCGCTTCCTTGTTCAGCTTTTGAGTTCTTATTGAGGGTTTGTGAAGCACTTCTGCATCAATGCCATGACATCCGGCGAGTCGATACTGGTGCGTTCTGTCTGAGGCAGTTGTGAGATTCGTATGAACTCAGCTTGCAAAGTTTCATTCCCGGCCGTTTCCGATTCAATGCAAGCGCAACCGGCTTTGACCGCAGGGGGCGCGCCGTCCCGGTCCAATCCGGCCTCGCATTCGGCTTTGACATCGGCCGCCATTACGTTTGTTACCATTGAGGCCGCCAAAAAGGCTGATGCTGTAATCAATTTCCAAGTCATTCGAGGATCCCTCCAATTGATGAGCCCCACAGCTCCAAATTAAAAGTATTATATATAATACAACTTGGACTCAAGCCTGTAAAGATGCCATTTGTCCGTTGAAAGAAAAAAGAGGTCTTCGCGGCATGTCCCCGATCAAAGTGAAACCGAAGTCAAAGATCGCTGTGGCGGCAGGCGCCGGTGGGATCGGCCGGGCATTGGTTGAGGCGTTGCGCGCTCAGGAGGCTGACGTGACAGTGCTTGATTTGCCGGCCTCTTTGGAGGCCGCTGAATTCGACGCCGCCGTCAAACAGATCGCAATTGATGCCAGACGCGGCGATTCAATTGCCGATGCATTCAAAACAATTTCGCAAGATTGGGCTTCACTCGACGGTTTCGTCAATTTGGTCGGGTTCACAGCGCCGCGAAAACACATCAGTGAGATGGACCCAACAACCTGGTCGGAGGTCGTGGACGGCAATCTCAATGCGGCTTTTCGTTTGTGCCAAAGTGCTTTGCCCTTGTTGCAGACAGCACCCGGCGCCAGCCTCGTCAATGTCACATCAAGTCTTTCCGTCAAGCCCAATTGGGGCTACGGGCCGTACTCCACGTCGAAAGCCGGTATCAATGCGTTGACGCGGATGCTCGCGTTTGAAAATGCACCGGATGTGCGGGTCAATGCAGTCGCACCGAGTGCCATTGATACACCTTTCTTGCGGGGTGGAACTGGCCGAACTCCAACCGGCGAAGACATTCTTGACAAAGAGGCATATGCCAAAACCATCCCGGTCGGGCGGATCGGTCAACCCGGCGATGTGGTCGCGCCGATCATTTTTCTGCTGAGTTCCGGTTCGGCCTATATGACCGGGCAGGTGCTGCATATCAACGGCGGTGCCTGGATGCCCTGAGCAAGCGGCTTGCGCCCCTGCAAAAGTTGTATTAGTAAGAATACATATTTGCCTCAACGCGAGGCGCTTTTACGGGAAAGACACGTTTCTATGGCGCACCGGCCCTTTGATCCAATGGATCCGCAACATAATCTCGAAGCTTTCGTCAAAATGCTCAGCAACATGGATGAAAGTCAGCAGAGCATCAATTGGTATAAGGGCGGCATTTTTTCCGTCATCGGTGACGATGAAGTCAATCAGCATCTTTTGGGGATTGAAGGGTTCAGCGTTAATCGCGTCGAGAAGCAAGAGGACGGCAGCTACCGTAATTATCAGCGCGAGGTGCTTTATTATACGCACCCAAGAACAGGGCAAATCATCGAAACCTGGCACAACCCGTTCATTGACGAAGAGGTTCAGGTCAAACATGTGGCCAATGACCCGGTCAATTCGGTCTACGCGGTGGAGTTCAAACAAAAGTTCGGTGAAGACGAAGAAGAAGTGTCTTTCCCGTTTCTCCTGCCTTGGACTTTTGCCGGCGATCTCGGCATGACATCCTTTGACGTCAATACACGTTGGGCCAATTGTCTCGATCCCAAAGTTTGGAAACGGGAATCCACCGGACCTTGGGTGCGGGTCAGCGAACATTTAAGCGCTTATATCAGCCGGGCCGAATTGGAGGATACGGATCGCACGGCCATTGCTTACAATGGGGTTTGGCAGCGTATGGGGCCATGGTTGCCGTGGATGTTCATGGCGGGCAAACCCGGGCATCTGTTTTATCGTTCTCACTATCGCAAATTGCCGGGCGGTGTTTCCGAGCTGCCGCAACACATCTATGACTATACGGAAAGACACTATCCGAAATATCTTGAGGCACCGAAAGAATGGATCACGCCCAACGTGACGAGTTTCGAGACCTATGCCCGCGACAATGAACCTGCGGCATAACGGGAGACAATCCGATGACTGAATTTGGTGCCGTGATGGAGCCGTCGCCGGGCTACACCGCTAAACTCGCCCGGCAGCTGGAAGATATGGGGTTTGAAGTCCTCATGACTCCGGACACGCAAAATCTGTGCGGCGATCCTTATGGGCAATTGTCATTGGCTGCCGCCAATACACGTAAAATCAAATTGGGAACCGGCGTCACCAATCCGGTCACGCGCAAGGCGGCTGTAACCGCATCGGCCTTTGCCTCCTTGCAAATTGAATCCGAGGGCCGAGCGATTTGCGGGCTCGGCCGCGGAGACTCGTCGGCTGACTTTGTGGGCCTGCGCCAGGCGACAACGGAAGAAATGCGTCAGTATGCAGAGCAGGTGAAAACCTATATTGCCGGCGGCGATGTCATGCTGGGCGAAAAGGTCTCCACCATGCGCTGGATCCAACCGGGTGAAGTGAAGGCCGTGCCCATTGATATTGCCTGTACCGGCCCCAAAACCATTCGGATGGCCGCCGATCAGGCAGACCGGATCAGCTTTGCCGTGGGCAGTGCGCCGGAGCGGTTGTCTTGGGCGCTCGACACTTTGAATGCGCGGCTGGAAGAGACCGGACGGGACCGATCGGAACTTTCGGTCGGCGCTTACATTATCGTCTTATGCCATCCGGACGAAAAGCGCGCCATCGACATGGCCCGCACCATTTCAGGTTTGGTGGCACATTTTGCGGGTATGAAACACGCGCCGGTCGATCACCTGCCGCCGCAATTGAAACCATTGGCCGAAGCGCTGAAGACCGACTACGACATGAAGCATCACAATCAAAGTGCCGGTTCTCATCTGGAGATGGTTGACGATGCTTTTGTCGATTGGTTCGGCATTGCGGGGCCTGCGCAGAAATGCATTGATCGCCTCGGGCCACTGATCGAAATGGGATTGGATCATGTCTACGTTTTGGGGGGATCGGATGTGCCGCACCCGCATTCGGCATTTGTCAAAGCCTTTGTCGACCAGGCGGAACGGTTCACATCGGATGTGTTGCCGCATTTTCGCGACTAGCGGCAGACCGGATAAAGTCGAATTCATCGGGTTGAGGGGACAGCTATGTATCTGAATATCGCGCGTGGATTAACGGTATTGAATGCTTTGTTTCTTGTCTTTATCGGCAGCCGCATTCTCATGGATCCGGGCGGCCTCAGAAGCTTGCCCAACCTGTCGTCGCCCGAAGAGTTCGGTATGATCCGATTGCTTGGGAGTTTTTACATCGGCACGGCGCTGATTGGTCTGTTGTCCGTGACCAGCCGCGAGAGATTGCCCTACGGTATTCAAGGCATGTTGATCCTCACCACATGTTTGGTGTTGGCGCGCATTTTGGGGATCACTTTAGACGGCAGCACGGAAAATCAAATGACGCTTCTTTATGAAGAGCTGATCTTTCCGATTATGGCTGTCCTGGGCTTGGTGTTTGAGCGCCTCAGCCGCCGGCAAGAGTGATCTCACCGGCGGGCTTAAGCGTCAGTCTGGATCTTATGTAAGGGCGAGGGCCTGATCCAAATCGGCAATGATGTCTTCCACATCTTCAATACCGACGGAGAGCCGCACCACATCGGCGCCGGCACCTGCCGCATCTCTTTGCTCTTCGCTCAGCTGCTGATGAGTGGTTGAGGCGGGGTGAATGATCAGGCTGCGTGTGTCGCCCACATTGGCCAGATGACTGAGCAGCTGAACATTGTTGACGATCTTCACGCCGGCATCGTATCCGCCCTTGACGCCGAAGGTGAACACGGCGCCTGAGCCCTTCGGGCAATAGGTCTGCGCCAATTTGTGATAAGGGTCGCTTTCCAAACCGGCGTAAGACACCCAAGCCACTTTGTCATGTTCGCTGAGGTGTTTGGCCACGCGCAAGGCGTTGGCGCAGTGGCGCTCCATGCGTAAATGCAAGGTCTCAAGACCTGTAATGAACATAAACGCGTTGAAGGGCGCAAGCGCTGCGCCGAGATCGCGCAGACCCAAAACACGGCAGCCGATGGCAAAAGCAATATTGCCGAGCGCTTCATGCAACTTAACACCGTGATAGGATGGGTTAGGTTCGGACAGGGCCGGGTATCTGCCGTCTTTCGACCAATCAAATGTGCCGCCGTCAATGATCACACCGCCGATGGAATTGCCGTGACCGCCCAGGAATTTCGTTGCCGAATGCAAGACGATGTCGGCCCCGTGTTTAATCGGCTGGCACAAGTAGGGTGAGGCTAAAGTGTTGTCGACGATCAGCGGGATGCCGGCCTCATGGGCCACATCGGCTATGGCCTGAATATCCAAAACGATGCCGCCCGGATTGGCGATGCTTTCGATGAAGATGGCTTTCGTCTTTGGCGTCAAAGCCGCTTTGAAATTTTGCGGATCCGTTGCATCCACCCAATTCACGTTCCAGTCGAATTTTTTGAAGGCTTCGCCGAATTGATTGATGGAGCCGCCATAAAGCTGTTTGGCGGCCAGGAATTCGTCGCCGGGCTCAAGCAAGGTGTGAAAGGTAATGAGCTGGGCCGCATGACCTGAGCCCACGGCCAAAGCGGCGGTCCCGCCTTCCAGCGCCGCCATACGTTCTTCAAACACGCCGTTGGTGGGATTCATGATCCGCGAATAGATGTTGCCGAATTCCTGCAGACCGAACAGCGCGGCCGCATGATCTGCGTCGTTAAAGACATAGGATGTCGTCTGATAGATGGGCGTAATCCGGGCATTGGTGGTCGGGTCCGGTTGCGCGCCTGCGTGAATGGCAAGCGTGTTGAAATTGTACTCAGACATGATGGTCATCCTTTCATCTTGATCGTGTCGGTCCCGGCTGTGCGGGGGGTCTTTTTGGGCTGCACAGGTTTCGGAAATGTTTCGTGCTGCAGTGATTTATGCACAATTGTTGCGACCCTGTCTCCGGATTTTAAAGCCTCAAAAGTAGGACTTTTGGCCCCAGGTTGCGGAGATGCCGGTCAGGCTCTAAGCTTGGTTCTAAGGGTAGTTTGGAGAAGAGGAGCGCATCCATGAGGACACTCATCACGGCAGCGGCGGTTTCAACCGCCTTGATGTTCAGCGCCAATGTATCGTTGGCCGAACAAGAGCTATTGAAAGAAGCGCCGGGCGCGGACACACATAAGCTCGGGCAGTCGAGCGGCTTTGAAGGCCGTGAGGCCGAGCTCGGCGAAGCCATCGCCGCTCTGGTCAAGGACATGTCCGGCGGCGATGTGGATGTGGGTGAGCGCGACGGCGAGCTTGGGCAATATGTGGCGGTGGCGTTGAAAACCATTCGTCACACATCAACAGCTTATCCCCATCGTCTCAACGATGCTCTGGTGAAACAGACATTGGGCTATATCCAGTTCGCCAAAGACAATGATCTGATGGAAGAGATGCGGGCCCGCTCGCTTAAATCCGACAGCCCCATGCTGCTCCGGGTCAAAACCATGATTGAAAAAACCGGGAACAAGGATTTGGCCCTGGTCGCTTTGTTTGATCAAACCACCTGCCATTGGCAACTGGTCCATGAGACCGAAGTGGGTGAGGGCTATCGCCGTTTTGTCTCTCCTTTCAAGGAGGTACTCGATGTTTCGAAACCATTGGGTCAATTCGATATCACGGAAAAAGAGATCCATGAGCAGGTGACGATTCCGGAAATGTTGGCGCGCGGCGAGCTCATGGGCGTGCCCCTTGAAGTCTCTCCTTGGCGCGAAGACGGCGTGATCACGGTTTCTATCAAGCCGGAAGTGATGTGATCGCTGCGCACACAACCCAAAAGGTTCATTCTTCAGTAAGGCGGACATGAAAATGTCCGCCTTTTGCTTGCGCAGGGGCATGGTGGAGGGGGAATAGTCAAACTGTGACGGCCGTCACAGACCATTGAACCTCAGCGGCTTAAATCTGTTAACATGCCAGGGCATAGACTTGGCGATGAGTTGTGGCGCCCGGCGCCGTAATGGAACATTTCAAAACCAGGGACTGGGGAAAGACATGAATCTGCGTAAATTTTCAAAACTGATGATGAATATGGGTGTGGCGCTCGGCCTACTGGGTGGCGCGGCGTCGGCTAATGAAAACGTCATTATGGTGCTCGACGGTTCGGGCAGCATGTGGGGTCAAATCGACGGCAAAACCAAGATCGAGATCGCGCGCGACGTGATCGGCGATATGGTCCAAGATTGGGATGCCAACACCAATTTGGGACTTGTGGCCTATGGCCATCGCAATGAAGGTGATTGCACCGATATTGAGACATTGATTCCTGCAGCCCCGGTCAATGCGGAAGCCTTCATGACCACGGTCAACGGGATCAATCCCAAAGGCAAAACGCCGATCACCGAAGCCGTGCGCAAGGCAGCTGAAGCTTTGCGGTACAAGGACGAAAAAGCCACAGTCATTCTGGTCAGCGACGGTTTGGAGACCTGCAATGCGGATCCGTGCGCCCTCGCCACCGACTTGGAAAATGGCGGCGTTGATTTCACCACCCATGTGATCGGTTTTGACATTTCCCAAGAGGAATCCGCTGGCCTTTCATGCCTTGCGGAAAATACCGGCGGGCGTTTCCTGCGGGCGAGCAATGCCACGGAACTGACCGATGCGGTCAAGACGACCGTACAAGAAGTGTCGGTGGCGCAGGCGGAAATTGAAACTGAGCCGGAGCCGGAAGTGACCGGTCCCCAAGGGGTCAAATTGATCCCCGTCTATTGCGAAGGCTGCGACGAAATCAAAGACAATTTGTTTTGGTGGATTTACGAGCCGACGCAAGACGTCAACGGCAACCGCAAAGAACTGAAGCGCGACGGCAATGTCTCTCCGCTGATTGAGCTCAATTCCGGCAATTATTTTGTTCAAGGACGTTACGGCACCGCCTTTGCGAGCGCCGAAGTGACGGTCGAGCCCGGCAAATTGACCACTGTCGAAGTCAATTTCAATGCGGGCAATTTACGAGTTAAAGCGGCGGCAACGGAAGGCGCCGATCCCTTGACCGACAATATGTTCTATTGGGTCTACGAGGCCAAAATGGACATGGAAGGCAATCGCAAGGAAGTCGACCGCAGCGGCGCGGCGACGGATATTTTCCGGCTTCCCGCCGGCGAGTACTTTGTCCAGGCCCGTCACGGAACAGCCTTTGCCAATGCGACCGTCACCGTCAAAGCCGGCGAACTTACGGATCTCGTCTTTGACATGAATGCCGGTTACATGCGGGTCAACGGCGTGCCCACAGCCGGTGCGGATCCTTTGGACAACAACATGTTCTATTGGGTTTATGAGAACAAAAAAGATCTGGAAGGCAATCGCAAAGAAATTGACCGCAGCGGTGCCGTGACAGAGTTGTTCCGCTTAAACGCCGGCGAATATTTTGTTGTCGCCCGACACGGCAAAGCCTTTGCCGAACAGGTCGTCACCGTGGAAGCCAACACCCTCAGCGAAATCACATTTGATTTGAATGTGGGTTATCTCAAAGCCGATGCGATCATGTCCGAAGGCAGCGAGCCCATTACGGAGAACATGTTCTATTGGGTTTACGAAAACAAAACGGACCTGGAAGGCAATCGCAAAGAAATCGACCGGAGCGGTGCCGCATCGCACATCTTCCGTTTGCCCGCCGGTGAGTATTTCTTGGTCTCGCGCCACGGCAAGTCTTTCGTCAATGAAGTGATCACCATTGATGCCGGATCGCTGACGGAAACAACCATGAACCAAAACTCGGCCAAGCTCAAAGTCACACCGGTGATGGCGGACGGCGGTGCGGTCGCCTCCGACACCTTCTGGTGGGTTTATGAAAAAGAGCAAGACCTGCAGGGCAACCGGAAGGAAGTCGACCGGAGCGGCGCCAAGACGAACATCTTTATCTTGCCCGCCGGTGACTATGTTCTGGCCGTGCGCAATGCCGGTGCGGTGCAAAACACGGAAGTCAGCCTGACTCCGGGACAGGTGCTGGATTTGAGTGTGTCGATTCAGTAGGGCTTAGTTTAAACGATTGTAGGTGCGGCCCCGGTGATGGGGCCGCACTTTCTTTTGGTTCGGCCATTGGCCTCACGACTGGATTCCGGCTTGCGCCGGAATGACGTCTACAGTGTGAGGCTGTCAAACAGATCAATCCAATCCGGATTGTCCGTTTCAATTAGATCGAGTTTCCAGGCGCGTTGCCAATCCTTCGTCTGTTTCTCGCGACGAATAGCCGACTCAACATCGTCATGGGGTTCGAAATAGACCAGCCGTTTCACATTGTATTTTTTGCTGAAGTCGTCGATCAGGCCCTCGCGATGTTCGTAAGCTCGGCGTGCGATATCGTTCGTCACACCGACGTAGAGTGTTCCGTTGCGTTCGCTCGCCATGATGTAAACGAAGTACATGCCTTTGATTCTATGCTGGGGGTCATTCCGGCGAAAGCCGGAATCCAGTGCGAGGCCTTCAGGCCGAGCCTTGAAAATGCGATTGCGCCACACCCCCCATCCGACAATCGGATGAGGGACGCGGGAATCGTCGCACCAGGCAAGAGAAGGTCTAGGCTGAGGATCCATCGCAAATCAAAAAGGCGAGTGCGGGACCCATGAGCCGAAAGCTTGATTTTTCCGACCCTCAAGACAGTGCGCTGGCACTGTCCAAAATTTTCGCCGGTCCGGAGCCGGGGCGTCCGGCGCTCAATTGGTTCGGCGGTGGTGCCTTTGCCATTCGCGGCGATTTGGAACCGATCGAATTGCTGTTCCAAGTCGAAGGCGTCACCATCATGACCATTGAGGGCGAAGACCCGCTGCAAATTTCCGAGCGGCATTTGACACTGTTTAAAGATACGGCCGGTGAGAGCTTCATCGACACTTGGACCCAGCCCAAGACCGGGCGCAACGTCGCGGTGCAATCGGCCGAAGAGGCGACGACGAATGTTCAGTTGTCCGATCTCATGCCTTGGTATGTGACGGACGAGAAGGCCGTCGCACTGATCGAAGATCACGGACAAGGCCGGAACAGTTCCATGCAACAATTCGTGGCCCGCCGCGAAGATTTGGAGACTGACGGCGGCGCTTTCGTCAAGACCGTCGGCACCTGGCAGTCGGCAACGGCCGGGTGGCCCTGGATGCAAATGGACGAAAACGGCTATCTCTTCACCCGCAAGTTCACCCGCAAATTTGCGCGGGCAGAAGATTTGCCGGGCGAATTGCAAGCGCGTCTTGCGGACCAATTTGGAGGAGACTGGATCTGATGTTTTCAAGATTTTGGTCAGACCGTGTGTTCAATTTGGATCGCCGGCAAATGTTACGCGGCAGCGCCGCCAGTGCGGCCTCATGCATGCTGCCGTCGTTTGCCCGCGCGCAAGGGCCCTCCATCGACATCAATGACCCGCAAGACAATCTCACCGCGTGGATGAAAATCTACAGCGACACAGAAGGCCAAGTGGATGTCTATAGCGGTTTTAAGGGACATATCTTTGCGGTGATCGGTGACAAAACGCCGCTCGATCCGCTCTTGGGTTTTGAAGGCTTTGCGGTCAATCGCGTGGTCCCCCAGGGCGACGGTTCCTTCTATGCCTTCATCAACGAGGTCGCCTATTATAAAGACCCGCGCACCGACGAGATCATCAATACCTGGGACAATCCCTTTACCGGGGAAAAGGTCGAGGTGTTTCAGCTTCATGCCGGCCCGCTCACCAGTCATGTCACCAAAGTGCGCAAGTTTGAGCAAAAAGACGGCACCTTCATCGAAAAACCGTTTTTGCTGCCCTGGTATGTGCAAGGGGACGATGCGTTTATTTCCATTGAATTCAATGACGTGCGGGACAATCCTTTGCAGCCGGATGAATGGCCCCGGGAATCCGTCGGGGAAAAAATCCGCGTCAGTGAGTCCATGCAATTCATGACCGAGATGCCGCTCCTGGTGGATCCCAATGTCACCCGTGTCAATGCGACAATGTCTTGGACATTGCTGCGCTCTTGGCTGCCCTGGATGCTGATGGGCCGTCACGAGGGGCATCTTTTCTATCGCAATGTGGTGCAAAAGGTTGGCGGGATCGATGAACTGCCTCGGCGGATCGTCGATGAAACCGAAAAACGGTTTCCGGCCTATTTGACCTCACCGCCGGACGACACATTCGGATCGTTCCAAACCAGCTACAAAGTGTTCAAGGCCGAACGCACACCCATGCCTGTGGACTAGGGAGGCAATCATGCTGACACGTCGCCAAATGACCCAAACCGCTTTGATCGGCGCCGGGGCGCTCGCCGCCGGCTCTCTGGCCGCATGCTCGGAACCGGCTATGAGCTTTGACCGCAATTCGCCGGAGCAACGATTGCTGGCCCTGGCCAAATTGCGCGGCAGCGCCAAGAAAGAACCGGTGATTTGGTGGCTCGACGGCACGCTTTATGGCGTGGTCGATCAAGTGCCCACGCCCATGTGGCATATGGAGACGGTCAGTTTTGCATCTTGGGAGAAAACCGAAAGCGGTGAATATTTGATGAGCCACCGGGAGCTCAGCCTGCGCAAAGATTTCGACACCGGCGAGCTTTTGGAAGAAATCGAAAATCCCTATACGGGCGAATTGCTGAAATCCGAACACAAGCCCTTTATCCCGGCGCCTTTGTTGCTCTCGGCCAATGCGGCGCGCCTGCCCGAAGGGGTGAATATGCCGGCGACCTTTATCCATGACATTCAGGTGCCGACCATTGCAGGCAACGACATTTGGATCGGCGAAGATATGTATGCGGAGATTCCCGCCTTTGCCCCCGGCGCCAAGCCTTGGCGCGCCAATGACATCAACACTTATCATGGGGCGCTCGATCAGGTGCTGGACCCCGGTGTTACCAGCGCCGACGCCACCATGGTCTATCAAGGCATGTATAGCTGGCGGCCTTGGCTCAATATGGGGGACATTGAAGGACAACATGTGGCGCGCATGGCCGGAAAAAAGCTGCGCAGTATTGATGACATCCCGGAAAGCTATCTCAATTCCGCCGCGCTGATTGATCCTGAATTTGTGGAGACCGGTATCGCCGCTCTCGGATTCTAAGGTTACGCCTCATCACTCCCTATCATCCCGGCTCACCTTCGCTTGACTCACTGTCTCGAATGGCAGTTGAGGTTTAGGCGATGCGGATCAACATTGACGCCATGTCATCCCGGGCTTGACCCGGGATCCAGTGTTCGCTGATCAAGCGAACAATAAATCATTTTGATTGGTTCGGCCTTAGAGCTGGATTCCGGCTTTCGCCGGAATGACAGCTGAGTTTGATTGCCGTCATTGCAAGGCGCACGCCTCGTCATCCCGCGACCGTGCGCGCTGTCTTTCACTGCCTGCATTTCACTCTGCAAAACTGAACTTTTGAAGCCATTTGCGTCCGAAGACCGGCCGAATTTCCACTCTGAGAACGCTCTCCAGTCGGTTGCGGTCAATCCCACATGCTCCGTATACTCTGTATATTCGGTTGTCTGCCGAAAACATGAAGGGGGAAATTCATGATCAAAAGACGTTTGCTCAATTCGCTGACGGCTGCGGCACTTCTGTCCGTACCGATGGCGGCGTCACTGCCCAGTGCGGGCATTGCCCAAATCAACGAAGTTATCGTGACCGCGCGGAAGCGGGAAGAAAGCCGTCAGGATATTCCGGTGGCGGTCACCGCCTTCGGTGAACTGCAAATTGAACGCGGCGCCATTCGCGACATTGGAGACGTGGCGGATCTAACGCCGAGTTTGCAATTTGACCAAGGCTTTTGGCCGTCGGACACGCGGGTGTCCATCCGCGGTCTGTTTGCCCGGGCGGGCCGGCCGAGTGCCGCCATTTTGGTGGACGGCATTGACGCGATGAGTGAGTCTCTGCAAAGCGCCGGCGGTTCGTCTTTATTGAATTCAAGACTGCTCGACATTGAACGTGTCGAAGTGGTCAAAGGGCCGCAAAGTGCTCTTTACGGCCGTGGTGCCTTTGCCGGTGCGGTCAATTACGTCACCCGCCGTCCGGATATGGAAAAGTGGGGCGGATATGTCTCCGCCGACGTGGCCGAATACGGCCGCTATGAATTGCGCGGCGCCGTCACCGGTCCGGTGGTCGAGGATAAGCTTGCGATCCGTTTGAACGCGGCGACCTATAATCTTGACGGTTATTATGACAATCAAACCACCGGCCGTGAAATCGGCGGCGGCGAAAGCGACGGCTTCGGTGCCTCAGCTTTGTTCACGCCGAATGACACTTTCAGTCTCTATACGAATGTGACCTATTCGGAAGATGATTACGATCCGCAAGCGGTCGCGGCTGTGACGTCAAATTCAGTTGTGGGACCCATTCCCGGGTACAATTTTGATTTTCTGGGTATTCTGACGATCCCAAGAATCTTGAACGCTGTGACCGGGACCATCGATGCGGATGAGAGTGATATCAATATCGGCGTCGACCCGCGCACGGGCAGTGATTATCCCGGCACCTCGGATGAAAATTTGAGAGTCAGCGTGATTGCCGAATGGGATCTGGGTTGGGGCACTCTCAAATCGCTCACCGGTTATGTGGACAATGAGCACACCATCCAAATGGACACCACCCAGCAAGCCGGCGGCGGTGTTGGATTTGGCGGTAACTTCTCGGACGTCTTGCAAATTCAAGACATCGAACAATGGAGCCAGGAATTTCAATTGCTGTCCAATGATGACGGCAGATGGAATTGGATGATCGGCGCCCAGGCCTTTATTGAAGACGCGGTGGACGACAACCAAACCCGCTTTTGGTTGCGGGATCCGACCTCAACCTCTTGTGCGGCCGGTGCCATTTGTAGTTTTGCCGACACCATTCCCACGGACAAGCAAATCACACGGGATACGGAAAGCTATTCCGTGTTTGGTTTGGTCGGCTGGGACATCACGGAACAGCTTAATCTGACCGTGGAAGCCCGTTACATCTACGACGAAGTTGAAGTGACCACCAGTAAGTCCAACAGCAACACCGAGTATTTAACAGGTGCGGGATTTGGCGAGCCGGCACTTCCGATCCCCCGTACCCTTCTGCCCGGTGCGACGGACTCTGTGGATGATTCCAACTTCTTGCCGCGCGTGAGTATCGATTATGACGTGACGGACGATGCCATGCTCTATGCCTCCGTCGGCAAAGGCATCAAGCCGCCGACCTACAATCTGGCGAGCTTGGGCGCGGACCCAACGACGGCGCGGGCGGATACCGAGACACTGATTTCCTATGAAATTGGTGCCAAGACATCTTGGTTCGACAATACGCTGCTCTTGAATGCGGCCGTCTTCTATCACGATTATGAAGATCAGCAGGTTCTGGTTCAGTTCCCCGGACCTGGCGGAGAAGACGATTTGCCGATTTCCGGAACGGCCAATGCCGGTGAAGTGGAAGTTTTGGGTCTCGAGTTGGAAGCCCAATGGCAGCCGACCGACAATTGGAGCTTTACCGCCGCCTATACCTATATTGACGGCGAGTATGAAGACTTCAACCTTGCGGAAGCCCAAGCCGAAGGGGTGCCGGTCTCGTCCAGCAATGTGCTGAAAGCCGGCAATATCGAAGGAGACTTTTCCGGCAATGACACGCCGGGCGTGCCCGATCATGCCTTCACCTTCAGTGCGCAATATGACCAAGAGCTCGCCAACGGCATGGCTTGGTTTGCCAATCTTTCCGGACGCTACCAAGGAGAGCGTCATGCGGATGTGGCCAATTTGGTGACGCTGGAGGATTATTGGTCGCTCAATGCTCAATTGGGACTGACCGGTGAGAGATGGTCGGTCATTGCTTATGTGGAAAATCTGACCGATGACGACACGGTGCAATATGCCCAAGAGTTTATCGATCAGAAAGCCGGGTTCTGTTTCTTGGATTGTGGCGCCACCTTCCCGGTTGCCTATTATGCCTATCTGCCGCCTCCGCGCGTCGTCGGCATCAGAACCAAGTTCGACTTTTAATCTCTGAACAGTCGATCGTTTCGATCAAGGCCTCGCCCTCTCGGCGGGGCCTTTTTCTGTTTGCCAAGAGTGTTGGTTGAATGTGAAGTGGTAAGCGATTGCAGGAACCAATCACGCAATATGAAAACAATTCGATATTTCGACACAAAGTGGATCTCAGCGTTATGCAAACCGCACAAACAGAGCTGGATTTCCCATCATCTGAACCGGTAAAATATCAAGCGCGTTTTTTGTGGCCCACAAATTGATCCCATGCATGAAGAGTCAAGAAATGAAATTTCAATTCAATCGAGATGCCGGTCGGATTGAAAGCGACGATCCTGAAATTTTTGTCGAAGTTGCAGGTGCAACACAGTTCGGTCCTATTGAGTTTGTTTTGCATTGGCATGGCAAAAAGTTGGGCTTTGGTTTGGCTGGGGCTAGGAGATCTGAGTCTGCGCCTGAAGTGACTATTTGGTTTGTTGATAGTCTTTGCCAGAAAATCAAGAGGACGCGTTTGCTGCCCTGTAGCTCTGATAGCAGGCTTGTTTTGCTTACGAACTGCTATGCGTTTGTTGACGAAGATGAGCAGAATGCAGCGCTGAGTTTGATAGAAGCCGCGCTTTCTGCATATGGGGGCGGCACAGCATCTTCCAATAGAAAGTCCGGAAAAGCCATTTTCACGGACTCGCTGAAGCGCCGGCTATCATCCAAGGACTTTATCAAGTCCTGAGCAGACTCAGCTTCGCACATGCGTTGATGAAATTGCGCGATCTTGAGTCCGGCCGGCACACACTCGTGTCATCCCGGGCTTGACCCGGGATCTATTGTGAGACCTTCCCACTTGCTTCATCGGCAGAAGTCTCTTGCACGGCATCACAATAGATCCCAGATCACACTCACTGACGTTCGTTGTCCGGGATGAGGTTTGAGGTTCGGGTTATGGGGAGCAACAACCAGCCCGTCACCCCGGACAGGGCGCTTTGCGCCCGCGATCCGGGGTCCGTTGTGATGCGTTTGCCTTTTTCTTTGTCGGGTCTTGCGTCTAAGGAAGCTGCCCAAACCCTCAGCCCCGCGGTCCACAACCTAAAGTGAGAATCGCTCGCAAAAAGGGTAACAGCTTTAACAAGCCTGAAGACACGTTTTCACCCAAAGGGGTGATGGACGAGACAAATAGCTCAAAAACGTAGAAATATTAGGGGTTTTGTCGACATGCGGCGTTCCCCCAGTTTCTAGTGACGCAAAAGGGTCACACCAAAAAATTGCGTGTGATCATTGAAATGTACAAGTCAAGCCTTGTTCTCGTCAAAAGTGCGCGTTAACCTTGGTTAACGATGAGGGTAAATGTTGCGTTTGAGGGAGTAGGCCCATGAGGCCGCAAGAGGGAAGTCATCAAAATTCTCAATCCAATTTGAATCGGACCGTTTTGGATCCGACGGTTCCTCGACGTTGCCGCAGAAGTGTTTTTTGAGTTTTGCCCGGATCGGACTGCATGCATGAAATGTGTCGGCAGCGGTTGTTGGTATCACTAAGCTTTTGTTCGAGGACTTTCTTTGAATGATTGAGGTAGCTGAGAATCGATGAGTGAAGATCGCCGAAAAGTTGGAACTGCAACGCCACCCTGGCTTGTCTATCCAGAAATAATCGAATGGGACTGGGTTCGGGAACTTAAGGAAGCATCTGCTGGATTGTCGGATGACGCCGGTTCCAGTGTTGGTGAACCACAGTCGCAGCCAATTCCATTAAACCTGGTACTTGCCATTCTCTCTGAGCAATTGAAGCGGCCTGAAATCGTCAAGTTGAGGACGGAAACAGATCCCAATTCTGAAGATGAAGTTCATCGTGCGAAGCATATTCTCCTTTGGTTTGCGCAATACATAGACAAAAAGTTCGAAAATCAGACCATGGCTTATTTGGCTGCTCAGCCATATCTGCGCCGAGTTTTAAGGGGTGAGTACCAGGGATTAAATGATCCTCGACTGCATCAGGACTTATTGAGCGAGAAATTTATAGGGCCCGACGACGGAGTGAGTTATGGCGGATAAGAATGGACTAATACTAGACGCTGGCTTCCTAAGGAAACTCTATAAAGCGGGAGGCGTGGATGCTCTAAATACTCTGCTGATTTATCCCGCCGAGCTGATCTTACCCAACATTGTCGCGGCTGAGTTAGATGTTGCGGGAGACCTTCTAAATGTGACTCCTGATATGGAGGCTGTGTCTCTATGGATAGTGAACAATGGAAATCGCTTTACGCATGCGAATGTAGATTTGAAGGTTGCGTCCAACGCCGTGCAGCCTGGACAGCCAGTACCGAGAGTAGGATTCGGTGAAGATGCAGGTGATATTGCGATCAAGTATTTGATGCGATTCGATCATGACATTGCGGCGTATGACAATATTGTAGTGGCCCCAGGCGATCGTCCATTTTGGTTGGAAATCAAGGAGTATGGGAAAAAGTATCCCGAATTGACCCATCTGCGAGGCAGCTACCAAGGTGTACAAGCCTATCTCAACGATGCTTTGCTCGGTGAAGCAATCACTGCGTCAGAATATAGAGCAATGCGTGACGCCATAATAGAGTCAGGCGAATTACAGAAGAATCCAATTGGTTTAAGTAAAAAAGACAACTACATCTTCTTTGATGACGATCAAGTCGACAAGATTGACAAAAATCGGATCAATCGAAATCTCCCAGCGCTATCGGACGGAACCAGGTTCGACGGAACGGACGGCTCGGGTGGATACAATGATTTCTCGTTCGAAGCCCGAGAGGCCATGCGGACGGGGTATGCTCTGCTGAAACAAGCAGGTGTTATTGGCGATGTCTTGGGGTTGGCCTATGTTATCTATGCGGCCGAAGATGCGCGTCAAAAACAGGGGCCGGAAGTTGCACAACAAATTTACGGAGAGTTCCTGGGAGAGATAACGGGTGGGGTCGCGGCAGGCAGCGCGGCAGCCTTCGTGGTCGGCGGTATTTTGGCGGCGAGCGGTGTTGGAGGAATCCCTGCGGTCGTTATTACAATCGGGGCGGCATTTCTGGGTGCTTCAGCGGGTGGATATTACGCAGGCAGGTGGGCCAACACAGCGGTCAAAGAAATACAGGCCCGGCTTGCCGATGGTGAGGCTGTGACTGCAGAGGACATAGTCGCGCTATTTGATGAATTCACAGGTGAATCGCTGAAGACGCAATTACTTGTGAATAGAACGCTTGAGAACCAATTCAGATATACAATTATCTTTTGTTTTACCTCGGATACTCCCATCTCAATGGCAGATGGCAGCTCAAAACCGATTGAGGAGATTGAGATTGGTGATGAGGTGACGGCGTTTGAGGGCTTGTCTGAGTTGACGCGCTCTCGTGTCACTCGGTTGTTCAGGAATACCACGCGGTCCCTTTATTATCTTTCCACTGATGTTTACGTGACGCCAGGGCATCACTTTCTTACACCCTCAGGGAGTTTTGAACCTATATCTTCAATTCTTGAAGGTGACGGAAAGATAGTACTTGCGGACGGTTCAACACAATGCATATCCGCGGAGCTTCTCTTTTTTGAGCAACGCGACTCTCTATCTGATAAACATCGAGCCCGATTGCAGGCGTCGGAAACGGCAGCTGGCTGGAAAACATATAACTTCGAAGTGGAGAAGCTTCATACCTATGTCGCTGCCGGAATGCGCGTTCACAATCTTTCATTGCTCGAATATGTACCGGACGGAACAGATGTAAAGAGCTATACGATAGATGATGATGGTGAACACCACCTTGTTTACGAGTCGGCAGATGGTCGATCGATTAAGTCGTTGCGCGGTGTGCCTGAGGCTAATCCTGCACCCGGGACTAAGCCTGACACGGTGCTTCTCGAATTGACCACTTATTTTACGTCTAATGGGGCGTCCGTTACTCATCGCTGGAGTAACTTCGAAAACTATTACGATGAAAATGATGATCGTATCCCTTCGATGTTTTACCCCGATGGGTCGCCGATTGTCGATACTGACGATGCAACCATCGATATCAAGTTTCCGAATGCGCTTATTTCAGGCGAGCAGGTTGGAGAGATATTTGGGTCGCAACTGGGGAGGCTGCTTGCTGGAGAAAATCAATTTGTTCAGACTATCAGTGGTCTTGTCATAGGCGAAGTCCTAGGTGAAGTCGGCGAGGGGATTCACGTATTTCTCAACAATGTGGATGCCTGGCAAGAACTTCTCCCTGGCGAACATATTAGTGTAACCCGTGCTTTTGAGGCTGCCTTCGATGATTTGGGAATTGACCTCGCAATCGGCGGTGCAAGGGCGGCTAGTTCATTTCTAGCAGCTGAGTTCATAAACGCCTTAGGGATAGAAGGTATTGCAGGTGAGTTGTTAAACTCGGCAGGCGGCGCGGTGCTGGGCCAGATAGCCGAAAATATTATCACTCCAAATGTTGATTGGAATGCGAATCTAGGTGGTTCAGCTGTTAACGCGGTTGCCGGGTTTATTGGCTCAAAGCTCGGTCATGAGGTCATCAATGTCGACTCCGTGGAAGGTCAAATTGGTGCGCAGATTGGGGGGTCGTTAGGTGGAATAGTAGGTGGCTCGATAGCTGTTTCTATTTCAACAGCTGCTTCAGCCGCCGCCCTTTCCACGGCTACTGCAAGTGCCGCTATTGCGGCGGGATACGGTGTTTTTGCAGCGCCCGCTGCCTACTCGGTTGGCCAGCTGGCTACGGCTTCCGCCTGGGCGGGCCCGATCGGCATTGCTATCGGAACTTTTATCGGGGTCGTTGTGGGTGGGTTGCTCGGTAACTCGCTGGGTGGTCCGCAGCGGGCCGGTGCCATGTTTATCCTCGATCCCGACAACGACAAGTTTCGTACGGCCGCGGTATGGGGGAAAAATGGCGGCGATGCGGATGGGGCCAAAACCATCGCGGATGTTGTTACGACGTCAATGAATGCTGTCTTGGACGCCGTCGGCGGAGAAGTTGTGGGGGGCGAGTATTTGCATGGCAACAATACGCCCCTAAACGGCCAGATAGATATCAAGAATGGTCAATTGCGCTATCGTACGTGGGACAAGCCCAGTGGCGGGCTGTCTGAGAAGAAGGAGTTCGATAGCGTCGGTGACTTCACCGAATATAGCATTTTTCAGATGCTCAAGGACATGGAGATCGCCGGCGGCAATCTTTATGCCAAGAGGGCCCTCTACAACACTCTGGACGATGTCCTGAATGAATCAGGTTCTGATCTCGTTGTAGAGGATGCAGTCGAAGTTTTGATGGGTAATCTAGCTCTGTCTGTTGATTACGAGAGCTATATAGAACAGAGGGAGTTAGTTGATCTCCTCATTGTAACCAATCCTGACTCAGCCTTTGCCGGTGGCTGGTATCTGACCTTAATCAGGGCAGAAGAGCTAGGTCTCAACAAACGTCATTGGTCCGACCATATGGGCGGATGGAATTATCTACTGAAAAGCAATGAATTTTCCGCTTACGGAGATTCGATTTTTGGAATTCAGCAAGTAGATGCGCGTGCGGCGGATGTAGATTTTGAGTTCAATTTTGTAACCAAAGAGAGGTTGATTGACGTTACACGGGCAAATGGCCAGGTCGAGACACTTAATGACTACGTCGTTGGGTCTGAAAAGATTGAAGTTCAGCTTGTTGGAAGTTTGGAGGAATCGAGTGATCTTTCATTGGAATCTGGTTTTGAGCCTCCAGAGATCCTGCGGGAGTTGGAGGCGATCGTTGCGTTTGCTCTTGATCGGAATGCGGGTGACAATGAAGCATACGTTGATTTACTAAAGAGCGTTTATGGTGACAACTTTGATCCATTAGATTCAGAATGGGACCTGTTGCTCGACCGGATCGACCTTGATGGTTGGTTTTCTGATTTTGCAGTTGAGCTCAACGAAGAAATCGATAGTGAGCTAAACCAAGATATATCAGGCTCGTTGTCAACCGCCCTCAATGCACTCAAAGTGGAGATCGGTGACCTGGAGACGGCTGTTTCCTTGGGGACGGATACAGCGCTGAATGCTGCATTGGGAGAGATTGAACCCATATTGCACTCGGTCACGCAACATGTCGATTACGCTTTTGAGAGAGAGCGAGTTTATTCGACTTATAACGTCTTTAACTCGAGCCAGCTCAACACCGTACTGGACCGCGTAACGGCAGCTTTGGTGCTTAGTGGTACGGACAATGCCGATGTCATTGACCGGACGATGCTCGGAGATGTTACGGATCTTGGCAACGATATTTTCGGTGAAGGCGGAAACGATTACATCGAAGGGGGCGCGAATGCCGATTGGCTCTTCGGCGGTGCCGGACATGACACGCTGAAGGCCGGTGGCGGAAACAATAATTTGCTTGATGGCGGTGCCGGAAACGATCTGCTCATCGGTTCGAACGGCGCCGGGACCATCGAGGCGAAAAGGGGGTCCGATTGGCTCATCGGAGGCGCGGGCCGCGATACCCTGATTGGTGGGCGCGGCGAGGATATTTTGGAAGGAGGCAAGGGAAACAGCGACGCCATGAAAGGCGGTGCCCATGCGGACACCTACATTTTCAACCGCGGTGATGGGCAAGGCAATTGGATTGTCGAGGCCCGTTCAGAGAACGAAGATACGGTGGACTATGATGTCTTGGAGTTTGGTGCAGGTGTCGAGATCTCCGACATTCAAATTGCCCGGCTCAACAACCCGTATGAAATTTTGAACGATGACGGAATTCTGGAATCTCAAACCGGGCGCCATTTGGTGATCAAAATCATCGACTCTGTCGAGGGCGGCAACAATCATGACGTTCTGACAATTGCCAACTGGTACGACGTCCATCAACGGATCGAGATCCTGCGTTTTGCCGACGGCACGGAAATAGAGATCGGTAACTTTGCCAGTTTCATTATCGGTTCGGAAGGTGATGATGAGCTGATCGGCACGAACTTTAACGATTTTATCCATGGCGGTGACGGCAATGATGACATCTTCGCCCAAGGCGGGGACGATGTGGCCATCGGCGGCCGGGGCAATGATGCGGTCCGCGGAGAGGCCGGTGCTGATTTGGTCGTGGGTGCTGACGGAGATGATTTGCTGTCCGGCGGCGGTGGACGCGATGTGTTGTCCGGGGATAAGGGCAACGACATTCTGCGCGGCGACACCGGCGACGACGTCCTGGCCGGCGGTCTCGACAATGACGTGATTATCACGGGTGATGGTGACGATACGATTCTCTTCGGCTTTGGCGACGGCCAGGACATTATTTTTGACAAATATAATGGTGCACCCACGTTGATCTATGAGGATTTGGATGCGTCAGACGATTACGTTGATCCGAGTGACAGCGCCATACCGCAGGGATATGCCAACGCGCCGACATTCGGTGGCGGTTATACGGATCTCAATCAAATTTTCGATGGGGTGGCGACGCAGGATTACGCACTGAAAGACGGTTTTTATATCGAACGTGAAGTCAATGAAAACGGTCCGGGTGAAGAAGACGATGAATACATCACCCGCGTTTATGAATTTGATACTTCCGGTGCCAATAACAGCGATGGCGGTGTTGCCGATCAAGACAGAATTGAATTCAAATTCGGCGTGACGCTTGAAAACATCCGTATTTTGGAAGGTGGAACTCTCGGCGGTGGTGGTGACCTTGTTATTGGCCTGGACACGGCATTTGGGACGACACGCGGAAATGACGAGATCGCCGATACCTTGCGTTTTGTTGATTGGTTTGAAGGTAGCGCGAACGGCGGCACCTCGATTGAGCTTTTTGACTTTGTTGGCCAGACGCCTTGGGATGAAGATGGCATCACGTGGGTTGGCGGCATCCAAGAATGGGTGGCCGGCACGGACGGCGATGATGCTCTCTTACAAGGTAGTGGGTCCTACGATTGGATCACCGGAGGCGCCGGCAACGATTCCCTTCAAGGTGGTGGGCAAATCGATGTTTTGAATGGCGGCGCCGGTAATGACACCTTAATGGGCAACGGCGCCGGGGCAATTGGGGATTTGCTCATTGGCGGTGATGGGTTTGATATCGCGGATTATGCCGGCTCGGCCGCTATTCATGTCGATCTCACGGACTCAAACAACAATACTGGCGGAGATGCAGAAGGCGATATCTTACGGACCATTGAGGGCGTACACGCTACGGCATTTGATGACACGATCATCGGCGACAATCACGACAATGAGCTGTTCGGCAGAGAAGGCGACGATTCTCTCGTGGGCGGAACCGGTGATGATGACTACATCTACAATTTGGGTGACGGTCATGACATTATTGCAGAGCGCGGTAATAGCAGTGGCGACGCGAGCACTGCGGCACTTGATGCGGCTATGGGGCTGTCGGATTCCATCTATTTGGGTGAAGGCATTGGTGTCAACGACGTTTCCTTCCAGCAGGCCAATACCGACGATCTGAAGATTCTGATCAATGGGAACTCAACTGATTCAATTTTGATCAAAAATTGGTTTGGTCCCGATGCGGACAAGGTCGAGTATCTGATCTTCAAGAACGGCTTTTCTATTCATCTGCAATCTCTGCACAATTTGAATATATGGTCGCCATTGACGGCGTCTGAATTGCGAGATTGGCTGAACGGTTCGGCCGCGTCCGATACCATAGACGGCTTGGGCGGCGCAGACATCATTGCGGCCGGGGGCGGAAATGATTCCGTCTTGGGCGGTGCGGGCGACGATACATTACAAGGCGGATTGGGCGCCGATACTCTGGATGGTGGTGACGATTGGGACACAGCACTGTTTGACGGAACGCCGGATACGGTCAATGGGGGTGTTAACGGGGTCAACGTCAATCTGAGTGATGCGACAATTGTCGGCAGTGGAGGAGATGCCGAAGGCGATACGTTTATCTCAATTGAGAATATTATCGGATCGGCCGGTGATGACACCCTAACGGGGTCGGCCACCAACAACACCCTCGTCGGTGGCCAAGGTGACGATATTCTTGACGGTTTCGGTTCGGCGAACGAACTCTTTGGCGGCGGCGGGGATGACAGCCTTTACGGCGCGGAGTCTCAAGATACTCTGTATGGCGGAGAAGGCGCCGATTCCATTGAAGGGGCTGAAGCAAAAGACTTCATCCATGGTGGTGCCGGCAATGATACGATCCATGGTCAGGACGATGATGATGAACTGTACGGCGAGGGCGGTGCCGATCTGATTACCGGCGGTTCGGGTCATGACAAGATAGACGGCAACAGTGGTGATGACACCATCACCGGCGGATTGGGCAACGATACGCTTTTCGGCTCAGGCGGTGACGACAGTCTCACCGGTGGTGATGGCAACGACCATCTTTATGCGGGCGCCGGAGATGACAAGCTCATTGGCGGTGCCGGTTCGGATGTCTATCTGGTCGGCCGTGATCATGGGGCTATTGAAATTACGGAGACGGCGGAAGTCAACGCGCTCGACCGGCTCATATTCACTGACGGTATTCTCCCCAGTAATTTGTGGTTCAGCTATGACCCGGCCAATCCCGGTGATTTGGTCATCGAAGTGATCGGCAGCGATACCAAAGTGACCTTCAAAGATTGGCAGGATACGGAAAAGCGGTTACGCGCGATCGAAGTGTCCGGTTTTGCCATGTATGATGTGGAGGTCGATGCCTGGGTTGCCCTGCTTGACAGCTATGCTGCCGAAAAACCGACCGCCACAGACGAAGCTTGGCCGGAAGACCTTTTGCCAGAGCTTGACAATTTTTGGTATCCGTCGGGCAAAACGCCGCCGGTGACCAACGATATCGATCTGGGCGGCACGGACGAAGACAGTGTCATCACCGGTCAAGTCACGGCGACCGACATTGACGACAACATTGTGAGCTACTCGATCAAGGATGGCCATCAAGCCACCTACGGCCGCGTGATTGTCAACCCGGCCTCTGGCTTTTTTATCTTTTTGCCGAATGCCAAAGCCCAAGGCTTAAACGAGGGCGTTGAAGCCGCCGATTCATTCATTGTCACCGTTACGGATGCTGACGGTAACGAAGCGGAATCAGAGGTTTCCCTCAGTGTTATGGGCGTCGCCGATGCGCCGCTGGCGGCCGACTTGGTCGTCTATACACTGGAAGATATGTTGACGGATCCATCGATCGTTGATTTCGAGGATGTCGATATCAATGACACTCTGACCTATCAACTCGAAGGTCTGTTTGATTCCGCCGGAAATCCGCTCACCGCGCAGTCTGGAGTTGCAGGTGAATATCGAACTGAACATGGCACGCTTTATTGGAACGCTGACGGCAGCTTTATCTATGCGCCTGGCACCAATTACAGTGGTCTTGATTTTTTCACGGTCCGTGCCACCGATTCCACCGGTCAACAAGACACAAGTTTGGTCGCTGTACGTGTGCTCAGCGATAATGATTATCCCATGGGAGTTGGTCTGGAGTATGATACCGGCCTGGCGCAAGAAGGCTTCATTGATGCTTTTGACGATGAGACGGTCGCGCTGAGCTATACGATCCTTTCCGGCCCAAACAACGGCCAAATTCAGAACGGTGTGATCGATCAAACAGATGGCCGCTATATCTATGTGCCGGATATCGGCTTTACCGGCGAAGATAGTTTCGTTGTTGAGGTTTCCGACGGCCAACTGACTCAACAGGTTACAGTGACCGTCAATGTATCAGCGGCTGATCCAAACAATACGGCGCCGGTCTTTAGTGAGCCGAATACCTACAGTATCAATGAGGATCAGGACGTTACGTTCACTTTGGCGGCGACGGATGTGGATGGTGATGCGCTTGTCTATATGTTGGACGACCCGTTGATTGATTATAAAGGCACCGTGGAAGATCTCGGCGGTGGTCAATTCAGGTTTGCCCCCCTGGTGAATGACGATCAATCGCAAACGCTATTCTTCCGGGTGACGGATTCGAATGGCGGGTATGATCAAGCGCCGGTGCAGATCAATGTCACGCCGGTCAATGATGCGCCACAACGATTGGAGCTTTTAGACCAAGAAACCCGGACAAACTTGGTGACTGCGGACTTTGATGAGGACACATATGGTGCTGACGTCGCCATTGTCGCCGTCGCTGATCCCGACGACACATCCTTTACGATCGAAATCTTTGATGCGAACGGCGATAACTTTTCAAATGATTTTGAGATTGTTGCAAGGGACTATAATTGGGCCGGTACACCTGTATCTGAATATGTCTTGAAGCTCAAAGACGGTTCTATTTTCGACTATGAGGGTTTTGCTAATATTGATCCGAATAGTGATGGGAAAGTCTCTTTGCGTCTCAAGGCGACCGATGCTGCGGGAGACTTCATTGAGCGTGATTTCGATCTTGACTTGTCGAACTTGGACGAAACGCCGGAGATCGTTGTCGCAAATCTGATGAGCGACGCGACAGTCGATGAGAATTCAACCCTTCACATTGAAGTCACAGGTTTCAATGATCCTGATGGCGACGCGCTTACGTACGAGTTTGTTGATGGCAACGGCGATGTTATCGATCTCTCGCATTTGTTGGAGATTGTTCAAAATCAGGGCGAAACACCTTATGTAAGGTTTGCCGGCGACGGGACGCTAAACTTTGAGGACCTGCCCGCCGAATTTGCCGATACGGACTCATTCTCCTTCAATATTCGCGCACGTGATCCCTATGATGACGCGGGACAGGCGGAAACCGGAAGCCTTGTTTCGGCCCCTCAGACAGTGACCATAACGGTGGCGGATGTCGACGAATTAGCAACCGGTATTCGCTTTACAACGCCGATGCGCGTAGACGAAATGGCGAACTCAAGCGGTACGACTTTCGGTCAAGTGGTTGGTCAAGTCGTTGTGGATGACCCGGACGCCTTTGATCAAGATGGTAACAGTCATGCCTTTGCCTGGACGAATGGTATAGGTTCAAATTATTTCGATATTGATCCTGTGACCGGCGTTATTACAGTCAAGGATGTCAACAATGGGGCACCGACACTCGATTTCGAGACCCGCAATCTTTACGACTTCGGTATCGAAGTTATCGAAGTGGAGGATGACATTTCGCAAGCCGCTCATGCCAACGGCTCGGTGTCATTCGACTACAATGTGGGTGACAGCTCAACTCATCATCTTGCCGTTCGCATTGATGATGTCGTTGAGGCGCCTGTGCTGCTTGACAATCAGGATATCAATGTCAACGAGCACTCACGTCTTGAAGATTGGCCGTTCGGTTACAACATTGCTGGCGACGCCGACGCCGGCTCGACAATCATCAAAACCATCCTAGCAGATCCAACCCAAACACAGGAAACGCCGGATCAATTTAGGATCATCGCCGGTCAGGGCCTTGACCCCATCTTCAGCATCGACAATGGCGGCAACATCAGGATTATTGATGAAAAAGCGCTCGACTATGAGAATTCTTGGTATGGGGCTATTACCCAGCTGACAATTCAAGCGCGGAAGGATGATGGAGCATGGAGTGATCCGATCTATGTAGATGTGTCGGTCAATGATCTCGATGAACGGGAATTCATTTCAGACTTGGAAGTTGTAAGTCATCCAACATTGGGGCTGACCGTCGATGAAATTCATCCGGATTATGAATTTGATTACTCAGGACCGATGGGATCGGCACCAGGTACGTACTGGATCACCCATGATTCCAATCCTAACGTTAGCGTTTGGTGGCGATGGATTATACCGGGTGCCCCCCACAATCTAGAAGCCGGCTACGAAGTTGATCCGTACAACGGGAATCTCTATCGTCCGACAACACCGGCCGCGCTCACATATGTTGATTACGCGGCATCTACCTTCACCAGCGGCGCCGACACGTTCAGTGGTCAGTGGTGGGCGGAAACAATCTACGGCGAAGGTGGTAATGACAATCTGAGCGGTAACAACGGCAATGACATTATTTTGGGCGGAACCGGTGTGGATACCATCTCCGGCGGGAACGGCAACGACACACTCGAAGGCTGGCATGGAAATGACTCGATACTTGGTGGAGCCGGGAATGATGAAATTCGCGGCGATGCCGGTCACGATGCGTTGTTTGGCAACGGTGGTGCGGACAAAATCCTAGGCTGGACCGGCAACGACACGATGGACGGCGGTAGTGGCGCCGACACGATCAAGGGTGGGAACGGCGCTGATTCGGTTCTGGGCCAAACAGGTGCGGATAGACTATACGGTGAATCCGGCAACGATACTCTCTTGGGCGGCGGCGATGCCGACATCCTCGATGGCGGCGCGGATAACGACTCCCTGTCAGGCGGCGACGGTGCGGACGTCTTGGAAGGTGGAGTGGGCCAAGATACGCTCATCGGAGACGCCGGTGCGGATACCTTAAGAGGCGGGGCAGGTGATGATCTTTACGTCGTCGGGTCCGGTGCCGATACCATTCTGGATGAGTGGCTTTATGATTCCATCACATATGATGCCGGGCAAAGTGACGTTGTAAGGTTGAGTGGCACAGGTCTTGCGATTCAAGACCTCCAATTCGATCGTGTCGGCGACGACCTTCAAATTCGGATCGCCTCTGACAATACGCTTCTGGCAACGCTACAGAACCAATTTGAACAAAGCGGGAAAAACGTCATTGAGTTCATTCAGATTGACACAGGGGCGCTTGAACTTATTTCTGGTTTAGCAGTGGCTGACACGCCACCGTCAATGACTGCCGCAACCTTTAGTCTGGATGAGAACCTAGCAGCCCATTCATTGGCGACCTTGGTCGCCACAAATGCCTATGGAAACAGTGACGATATTACGTTTAGCATTTCCGCCGGCAATGAGGAGTCGCTGTTCAGCATCAATGCGTCTACTGGCGAGTTGAGCACGACCGGACCATTGGATCATGAACAGGCAGCCTCTCACGATTTGACAATTTCGATGACTGACGAAATGGGTCGAGTCGGTATCGCAACAGTTACTGTTGATGTGAATGACGTGGACGAAGCCGTCATCCTTGATGATCAGGTTTTCGATATCGACGAGACGCCTTTCGGTCTCTTTATCCCGCTGGTCTTTGATCTTGTGGATGAAGGTGCAACGCCGGTGTGGAGCATTACAGGAGGGAATGAAGCCGGTCTTTTCAATATTACGCTAGGCGGGAGCCTCGTCGTGTCTGCTGCCGAGGGCTTAGACTATGAGACCGCCGGACAACATGTTTTGACCGTTCATGTTGCTGACAGCGATGATCCGGGTAGTTTGTATGACACGGCTGTCATCACAATTAACGTCAACGACCTTCAAGAAGCGCCCAACATCGACGGTTTCCTGACGGATATTGACGAAGGGTCACTCGACACCTCACTTGGGTTTATCATCTTTAGCGATGATGATGACAACAACAACGCGAACATCTCGCTTCAGATCATCGAGGGTAATGATGGTGGATGGTTTGTACTTGACGGCGCAACGGGAGAAATTCGGACGTCTGCTGTAAACGCACTCGATTTTGAGAGCAGCCAGCTGCACAATATTGTTATCGAAGCAACCGATATCACCGGGCTTACGTCGCAAGGGACTGTTTTGGTCAATGTGAAGGATGTGGTTGAGGCGCCGGATGCACCGGATCAAGGCATACTCATCGACGAGATGATGACGCCCGGTGTGATTGGCGCGGTGAATTATGCGCCCGGCGATCACAGTCAACATTTCTGGACTATCGTATCCGGCAATGAAGACGGCTTGTTCGAGATAGATAATGCCGGGCAGATCAGTTTAGCCGAGGGCATGTCACTGGATCATGAAGCCGATTCTACTCATATCTTAATGATCGAAGTGGCAGACACCCATGATGGCACCGGACTTGGGGATACGGCAACGTACACAATCAATGTTAACAATATCAACGAAGCACCAGAAATTTCCATAAACGATACGAATATCGATGAAAATTTGTTGGATGCTGAGGTTGCTGTCATTTCTGTTACTGACGTTGACATTGGAGATAGCCATACATTTGCTTTTATTGCCGGCAATGATGACGGCTTGTTCGTGATTGATTCGATAAATGGGACGATCAAGACATCGGACACGTTAGCGGTCGACTTTGAGGCAGCCTCAACTCATGTCTTGACTGTTCAGGTCACGGATGTGGGAGGCCTTTCGAACCAAACTGACGTGACCATCACGGTCAATGATGTGGATGAAGCGCCGGAGGTGGACGACCAATCCCTGTCTATCGATGAAAATCTTGGCGGTGTTGTCGGCAGCGTCGCCTTTAATCCACATGATTTGGTTCAGCATTATTGGAGCATTACGGCGGGCAACGCGAACGGATGGTTCGAAGTCGACAATTACGGTCAGATCAACCTTGTTGCGCCTCATGTGCTGGATTACGAAACTGCCTCGTCCCATGTTTTGACTGTTCAGGTCGACGACACTAGCGACGGCACGGGCCTCAGCGACACGGCTCAAGTGATCATCAACGTCAATGATGTCAACGAAGCGCCGACCCTCACCGGATTTGACGTCACGGTTGCTGAAAATCAGTTGGGGGCATCGCTCGGGTTTGTTTCGGTTGCCGATGTGGACGCAAATGACACACATACTTATGCAATAACTGCCGGCAATGAGGACGGTTTCTTCACAGTTGATATCAATACTGGCGAAGTTGCGGTGTCTTCCATCGCGGCGCCGAATTTCGAGTTGGATTCATCATCATATAGTTTGACAGTTGAAGTGACTGACGGTGCAGGCCTAAAAGCTACAGCCATCGTAAACATTACAATTTCCGACGCAAATGACGCGCCTGTTCTTGATCCCTATTCCGCCTCCATCGATGAAAATGCCATAGGCGCATTGGGTTCAGTGACGGCAACGGACGAAGACGCTGGCCAGCAAGCTGGACTCGTCTATGCCATTACAGCCGGCAATGCAGATGGGGCATTCTCTATTCACTCCGTGACCGGAGTCTTGTCGCTTGATACAGCCCTTGATCACGAAGCAGCCGCGACCCGTGACTTGACAATTGAAGTGACGGATACGGGTGGACTTTCCGATACGGCGGTGGCCAGCATCGCGATCAACAATCTGTTTGACGAAGTGCCTGTCGCGACACAAACCTCTTTCACCTTTACGACACCGGAAGATTCGCAAACCCTGCCGTCCTTCTTAGGTGGCGGCGAAGTGGCGAATGACCTTGACGACAATATGGTTTTGGGAACCATCACTGGTGTCACCGATGCGGATGTGGGCGACACGCTGAGTTACACAATTGTCTCCGGTGAGACGTACAGTGGCACGGACATTTTTGACATCAATGCCAACGGTCAGCTGATTGCCAAGAACACGCATTTGTTCAATCACGAGGCGGTGCAATCGTTCAATCTGACCGTACGAGCGACGGATTTGGGTGGCAATCAAAGTGCGAATATCAACGTGACGGTCAATTTGACCGATCTCGTCGATGATAAGACCGATCAGCCGGGCCCCACATTCGGACCGAGCTCTTACACTTTCTGGATCTCGGAAGATTCAGAAATTATGTTGCATGGCTCTCCCCATGCGGGCAGCGAGCTCCCCAATGATACAGATTGGTGGTCCTCGCTGGGCACGGTCACCGCGACAGATTCAAGCCCGGACGGGGTTGTGGATTACCGGATCACCAGCGGCAATACAGTCAATGGCACTGCGGTCTATGACATCGATTCCTCCGGCAATATCTATGTGATCAATCCTGATCTGTTGGACTACGAGAATGCGGCAGCTCGCAATCTGGCTCTCCAGGTTCAGGCCCAAGACAAGTGGGGCCGCTGGGGTGAAACGGTGACGGTCAACGCCGGAATTTGGGACCGTCCGGATCATGCGGTCAATGTCTATACAGCGACAGTCAATAGCGCCACAGTCGGGTCGGGCTATACCAGACATGCCACAGGCTGGAATGGCGGTTGGATGTATTACATCACGCAAAACAGTACCGGGAATACGATTGTCGAAGACGGCATTCATAACGGACAGACGTTTGTCAATGTCTACTACACCAACACCTACAAGACCGTGGGTTGGGGTGGGTCCAATGCCGGCTACATGGTGTATTACAACACACCTGTTGTCCTTGATTTGGGCGGTGACGGCATCGATCTGGTGAGCTTGCAATCGAGCGACATTCACTTTGACGTGGACGGCGATGGCCAGCTTGAGCGGACTGGTTGGGCCGGGGCCGATGACGGGATCTTGGCTCTAGACCGCAACGGTGACGGCGTGATCGGGGACGGTTCGGAAATCTCCTTCGTGCAAGATCTTGAAGGCGCTACCACGGACATGGAAGGCCTTGTGGCGTTCGACAGCAATGGTGACGGTCAATTGTCCGCCCTTGATGAGGCTTATGATGAGTTCTTGGTCTGGCAGGACCGCAATCAAGACGGCATCAGTCAGGCCGACGAATTGACCAGCTTGGCTGACGCCGGTATTGCCGCCATCAGTCTGGACCTGGAGTCGACCGGTCAATCCACGGAGGGCGCCACGGATAACGTTGTCTTCAATATGGCCTGGTACGAAACAGCCGACGGCACGCGCAATGACGTGGCCGACACTGCCTTTGCCTACGAAGATCAAGCGTCCGGCTCCATTGCCGACGAAGAGGTCGCCAAACTGATCCAAGCCATGGCGAGCTTCGGCGGCGCCTCCGGTCTGGATCTCGATCTGAAAGACAAAACCTTCGGCCATGACGAAAGCAGTCATAGCCCCTTGGCCGTGCAGCCCTATGTTTAGGATCTGATCTTTTCGGTTCGTTGTAGAATGAGGCCCCGCCCGGATCTCCGGCGGGGCCTTTTTCTATGCACGGAGGTTGGATGGATCTCATACTGTCATCCCGGGCTTGACCCGGGATGACGTTTGAGGGAGGGGCATGACCGGACGTATGCCTTTCTGAATGCTTCGTAGACCGCTTGGCCTCAGCCCCCAGCTCCAGGGCCTTTTTCTATGCCTGCAATGCTCTATAATACGGCCGAACAAAAAAGGGGTGATTGTCGTGAACAAGACTTTCGGAATATTGGGGGCCTGCGCCCTGACATTTGCTGTTTGGGGATCGGGCGTGGAAGCGGGCGGATCCCGGGCGGCGCTCACCGACGATGCGGCCAACTATTCCGTACCTGGCACCATTCCCAGCTTTTCCGATTTTCTTCTGGTTGAAACCCAGATGGGGGAGGTGACGCCCAAGATCGTCTCCATGGATGAGGCGGCGGCGGATCTGGCGCAATATGATGTGGTTTTTTTCGGGGAGTCCCATGGCCATGCGGCCAATCATTTGGCTCAGGTTCAGATGTTTCAGCGGCTCTATGCCCGCAATCCGAATCTCACGCTCTCTATGGAGCAATTTGAGCGCAGCGCTCAAGATATTATGGATCAATATCTCGCCGGCGAAATCGGCGAACAAGTCTTGCGTGATCAAGGCAATGCTTGGGAGCATTACACCTCCAGCTACCGGCCTCTGGTGGAATTTGCCAAGACCAAAGGCTTGCCGGTGATTGCCTCGGAAGTGCCGGGCAATATGGTGAGTTGTGTCGGGGAAGAAGGCCCCGCCTTCCTCGACCGCTTATCCGGCGAGCCGCGAGGCTGGATTGCCGACACGCTGAACCTCCAAGACGGACCTTATAAAGAACGCTATTTGACGTTCCTCTCTCAAGCGGCCGGTCACGGCGCCGGCGGGGCGGGCGTGAGCGAAGCGGAGATCGCGCGGATCAATGATTTGCGCTTTGCGGCGCAGGTCAGCCGCGACGATACGATGGCGGAAAGCATCGCGCTTCATTTACAAGAAAATCCCGGCCGGCAGGTTATGCATATCAACGGCAGTTTTCACTCCGCCGCGTTGCTCGGCACCGTGGAACGTTTGGTCATGCGCATGCCGGAGGTGAAAGTGGCGAATATTCACCCGGTGATTGTGGAAGACGGCGAGGCGCCGTCCTTCGGCGCGGATATGCTGGGCGAGGGCCAGTATCTCTTGTTGATCCAGCCCGTGCCCAAGCGTTTTGTGAAAATGGAAAACATCAACGCTTTTGTCGCCAAGACGCGCCAAGCCATTGACGAAAACCGTTGCGCGTATTGATGCCTTTTTCGGCGGTGCCGTTAGCGCGCCACCAAAGTCATCTGCGTTTTCATTTCCTGGCCATTGCGGTCATACACCACGTCGACAGTTTGTCCCGGTTCGAACGTGGCAAGCACAGTGGTATATTTGCGCAAATCGGCGACCTCTTCGCCGCCGAGATGGGTCACCACATCGCCGGCAGCCAGACCCGCTGCTGCGGCGGGCGATCCTTCAGCCACGTCCGTCAATTTGATTCCGCTGCCGCTGAACGCAAAATCCGGCGTCGATCCGGTTGTCACTTTGCGGCCGCTTGAAACCTGCACCGGCTGCCCCTGACCGAGTGTGCCGGATTTGGTTAAAGGCTCCGGACGTTCCGCCAAATAGACAATGGCCTCTTGGGCAATGGCCGCCACTTTGACCATGCCGTCCACATCCAATTTGTCCGGTGTGTCCGTGGGCTGATGATAGTCGCTGGCCTTGCTGCCGAATATATGGATGGCGGGAATGCCGGCTTCTTGAAAGGCGGTATGGTCGCTGGCATTGATTTCTTGTGCCACCATTTGGGTTTCAATGCCGCTCACGGCCGTTGCGCCCATAAAGATAAAGCGCCATTCGGTGGCCGAGCTGCCGCCGAAGATCATCACCTTGCCGTCTTCCAAACGTCCCACCGTATCCAAATTGACATTGCCGATGGCTTTATCGATGGGATAGCCGTCCGCACCCTTTTTGGCAAAATACCGGGCCCCTTGCAGTCCGGATTCTTCTGCGCTGGTGGCGACAAACAAGATAGACCGGTCCGGTGTGGTGCCGGAAATGATTTCCGCAAGTTCAAGCATAACGGCCATACCGCTGGCATTGTCATCGGCGCCCGGATGGATTTTGCCTTCGGCGCCGGATCGTACCCCGGGCCAGCCGAAGCCGAGATGATCGTAATGGGCCGAAACAATCACGCTTTCACCGGCCATTTCGGCTTTCTTCCCTTTGAGAAGCGCCACAACATTTTTGACCTGTTCCGGTTTGCCTTCCGGTCCGCTCAGCGTCTTGAAGGATTGGAACCATGTGCCGTTGTCTCCGGCGGGCGCAAGACCGATGGCTTTGAATTGGTCGGCGATATAGTTAGCCGCCCGGTCGAGCCCGGCCGTACCGACGCCGCGGCCTTCCATCTCAGGGGCTGTGAGCGCCTCGGCGTGATCGCGCAGACGGTCGGCGGAAAAAACCGGCGCCAGTTCCGCCAATGCGGGACGGGGGGCCAATTTTGCCGAACTTGGCGCAGCGCCTGCAATGGTTTGGACAATCGGTGAGCCGACGGCGCCCCATTGGCCTTTCAACACATTGGTCGGTTCGGCGCCCGTAAAGGTCAGATAGCTATATTTGCCGTAATGCGGAAGTTTGGATGCCAATCCTTGGACGGCTTCATCCGCATGGGCCGTCAGCAGGCCAATGGCCAAATCCGGATTGTCCGGGTGCCGACCGATAAAGACGGCGCTGTTGGTTTTCAGATCCACACTGTCTTTGTCCACATCGATGGACTGATCGCTGATCGCCACTTGATACTTCGCAAGTTCCGTTTTGGCGAGGCCGGAGAATTTGTTTTCCGTCCCTAAGATCCAGACCGATTTGTCCGAAGGCAAAGAGTCGAGTTCTGAATCCAAGGCGACCTTAATGTTCTTGTTGCTGCCGCCCCAGAAATTGGCCAGGCGCTGATATCTGTCCTTTACCTCCGATGAGGCCGATGCGGGCACAACAATTTGGATATTGTCCGTGCCGAACATTTTGGACATAGAGGGCGGAATTTCCGCATAGTGCAAACGGCGGAACACGTCGAATTCCGGATCGAGCGCTATTTGTGTCGGCGCGCTGTCCACACGCAATTTTACCTTTTGTGTTTTCTTTGAAAGCGCGATGGTTGTTTTTTCCACCCGGTCGGCAAAGTAAATCGCAACCGGCAGATCCATATCATAGGCTTTGCCGTCTTGGATCTGTTCGACCACCAGCGAAACCTCATATCCATCGCCTTTGGCTTTGCTTTCCGCGCTTGTCAAACGAAACTCCGGTGCGCCGGTTCTTTCCACCCATTGTTCAAAAAACGGTTTCAGGTTGGTGTCAGTAACTTTTTCGAATGATTTGCGGATGTCGTCATAGGATGCCCGGCGAAAAGCGTTTTGCCGATAGAAGTCTTGAAACGAGCGCACAAAATTTTCGTCACCGACTTTTTCCCGCAGCATGTTCCAGGTCATGAGATTCTTGCCGTAACCGACAGCCTCAGTCACGCCGTCATAGCGAGAGCTGAATTGCGTGAGCGGAAAGTCATTCTCCGGCGTGGCATAATTGGTGTATCGCTGAAGCGTGGTTCGGCGATACTCCGCCCCCTGACCACGTTGTTCGGCCACCAAATGATCGGCCATATAGGCCGTCAGGCCCTCGCACCAATTGCCGTAGTCAAAATCGACAAAAACGCCATTGCCCCACCAATTGTGCAACAGCTCGTGGGGATAGCTGGAGTGGAGAATGAAAGGAAAGCGGATGATTTGTGGTCCAAGCAAGGTGAATGACGGCATGCCATAACCGGTCTCCCAGTAATTCTCGACCAAAGCAAATTTGGAATAGGGGTATGGCCCAAGTAAGTTTTGATACATGGCCAGATATTGTGCCGTTGTTTCCAGATATTTGTTGGCAAGAGCATCATCCTGGCTGCGCAAGAAGGCCATGGCTTTGACGCCGCCGACTTGCTTCTCATATTCCGTGAAACGTGCGCCGATCAGATAAATTTCCTCGGTCGGATCTGTGACGACCCACCGGTCACGATGTGATGTGTCGTTTGTTTCATGCAGTGTCCGCGCCCCTTGACTGACTGTCCGCCAATCTTTGGGAACATCGATCGTGATGTCATAGGTGATGTAAGTATCTTCAGCGGTTGGGACCCAAAAGGTGGCGCCTGCCAAATAGATTCCTTCATCATTGATCAAGCCAGGTGATTGGCTAAAGGACCGGGCATACTCATTGGCGACGTTTTCAACCGGATTGTTGATTGGGCCGGAATATTGAACCTCAAATGACAAATCGCCCTTTACGTTTGTTTCGATGCGATAGAGGTCCACAGGCGCGACGGATCCGCCATTGGCATCATCTCGGTCAATTCCGATGTCCGACCCTTCGAGATTCTCCGCGATCTTCTCCAGGCGCACGTCGGCGGACACAACGTTGAGGCTCAAATCAGAATTGAGCTGCAGCTCTCGAGCTGATTTTCGAAGTGCCTCGGGAATTGTGATCACATCACTGACTTCGAGCTGATTGGTCGCCGGGTTGAGAGAGATCTCCATCTTGTGATGAATGGTTGCGCCATCGGCAGCATGGGCATCAGGCGACGCAAGCAAGGTACTGAGTGCCAAACACACCGCTAAGAGCAGCGTGCCGGTATATTCTCGGGAACTGAATTGCCCCGTCCATTGAGTTTGGAAAAATATTCTCATCCGACCGAAAGTGTGGTGAGTCAGCATCGCGTTCGATTTCCCTGTTCAACAATTCATCCGTCCGGAGTTTATCACAGGGCTATAAGGTTTGGAGCGGCTTTTGGCGGCCAAGCCATGCCTTGCACAAGGTCTCAAGGAATTCTGGCCGGAGGTGCACTGGGTGAAAGTGCCGAGGCGCAGAATTGAAGCAAAAAGCGGCCGTATATGCGGCTAAGCGGTTTGGGACCGATCGGCGATGGGATCGGGTTTGGCATCATCGTCTTTGGCCAATGGAATATATTTCTCAATCACGTCAAAAAGATCTTCCGGATTGATAGGTTTGGCCACGTAATCATTCATGCCGGAATTGAGGTAGTAGTTTTGGTCGTCAAGAGATGCATTGGCTGTGAGTGCCACAACCGGCGCTGAGTCATAATGCCCGGACAGTTGACGGATTTTATGGGTCGCCGTCATGCCGTCGAGCTCCGGCATTTGGATATCCATAAGGATCAAATCGTATTTTGTTGATCGAGCCTTTTCGATGGCGTCGAGACCATTCTCGACCAAATCGGCGCTCAGACCGCCGATCTTCAGAAATGCTGAGATCACCTTTTGGTTTACGAGATTGTCTTCAGCCACCAATATTTTGGCCTCTGGATCAAATCGTCTCACAGTGTTTGCGGATTCGCGTTTTTCGATGTCGGTGCTCTTGTCTTTTTGACCGTCTGCTTTCTCAAGGCATGCGGTGAACCAAAAAACAGACCCGTGACCAGGCTCGCTTTCGACACCGATATCACCGCCCATCAGTTTCACCAGCTCACGAGATATCGATAGGCCTAGGCCTGAGCCGCCATACTTTCGGGCAATGGAAGAGTCGGCCTGCGTGAATCGATCAAACAAACTTCTTTGGGCTTCCGGTGAAATCCCGATGCCACTATCTTTTACCTCGACTCGGAGTGTCACATTTGACTCCGTCTCACTTTCTAATGTTGCGCGGAGGATGACTTGCCCGTGATCCGTAAACTTTAGGGCGTTGCTCAATAAGTTTTGGAGAATTTGATAAAAGCGTGTCGGGTCCCCAATCAAATCTGTCGCTTGAGTCAGATCTGCATCAATAATCAGCTCAATACTTTTCTCCGCAAATATCGGCGTCCAGAGCTGGCTGCATTTCTTGAATATTGACTTTGTGTCAAAGTCGGCATCTTCCAACTCCAATTGCTCGGCTTCGATCTTTGAAAGATCGAGGATATCGTTGAGCAAGTTGAGAAGGATCTCCCCGGACTCGATGATGGTCGACACCAACTCCTTTTGATTTGTGTCGATATCGGTATTTTGTAGGCTGTAGGCCATTCCCAAAACACCGTTCATCGGTGTGCGAATTTCGTGACTCATGGCCGCCAAGAAATTCGATTTGGCCCTGTTCGCTTCGTCCGCTTTCTGCCGCGCATGGGCGAGTTCCAGGTCCCGGGTTTTCCGTTGCGTGATGTCCATGCCTGAGCCGCAATACCCCAAAAATGTCCCGTCCAGATCGAAATAGGGTGCGGCCGTGACGTTGAGCCAAACAATATGACCCTCTTTGTGTCGTATCGGAAATTCAATCTCACGGCTGGAGGCGTGTTGGCGGGCCAATTCAGTCAGCCGGGCTTTGAGGTTTCGACTTTCGTCGTCGTCAACCAGATCTGTGATGAAACCACCAATGAGCGCCTCACTGGTGTGGCCGGTGATGTCTTTGAACTGTTCGGACAAATAAGAGAATGTTCCGTCTTTATTTGTCTCGTAGATATATCCACCGGAGGCTTGCACGGCCCGCTCAAACCGTTTTTCTGACTTCAGTTGTGCTTTGTGGGCTTTGGCGAGTTGGTCGTTGACCTCCTGCAATTTTCTGTTTTGCACGCCAAGTGCGCGGTTTTTATCCTCAAGTTCAAGTTCTTGTTGTTTCCTTTCACTGATATCCTCAATGATGCCTGCGACTCTGACCAATTGACCATCTTCATTGAGTTGAGCACGTGCGCGATTGCGTACCCAGACATACGACCCATCATCGCGCCGTGCCCGGTATTCAACGTTGCTGCTGCGTCTTGTCTCCAGGAGCAATTTGTTTGCATCGGTTACAAGATGATGATCATCGGGATGTACTCTGTCTAAAAAGCTCCGCAGCTCTGGGTCTTTGTTTTGATCGAAGGAAAAAATTTCGCGCAATTTTTCAGAGACAAATCTCTCATTGGTCGACATGTCGACTTCCCAAAGCCCGACGCCGGTCGCATTCACCGCCAATTCGTACCGTTGGTTGATGCGTTCAAGGTGTGCCTCAAACGCCTTTTGCTGGGTGATATCGGTCATGATGCCGGTGCTGTGGACTGGTTCTTTGTGCTCGTCATATTGGGCCACCCCCCGATACTGAAGCCAGATGTAAGATCCGCTTTGGCACCGGATGCGAAAGTCCATTGTGAAGCCGTCGCGGTCGGCAATTCGGGTCTGACGCACGGACCGCAATTGTTTCTGATCATCTGGGTGAATCAAAGACCGCATTTCTTCTGTTGGAACGCCTGTTCGAGAGTCGGAGCGCCCAAGAAGGGACCAGAATTGAGGAGAGACTTCAAATGCACCAGTTTTAAAGTCGTGTTTGACGTAGGCCGTTCGAGAGGACTCAAGGAATAGCTCCAGATCGGCATTCGATGCCTCGAGCTTTTCTTGTTGCAAGGTTTGTAACAGCTCAGCAGCGACACGTGTGCCGGCGAGTTTTAGAATGCCCAGATACTTTTTTGCCTCCCGCATAGGGCTGCGGCTGAGCAGAGAGATCAAGCCGAGTGGCTGTTGATTTACGTCGAACAACGTAACGCCGACATAACCCACCGCCCGCATGTCAACCAAATCTTGATCGTGGGGGTATTTTTCCTGAACCCGGTCTTCGCAGTAATAGCCGTTTTCATTCAGCGTGTATTCGCAAGGGGTGCCGGCAAGATCGTATTCAAAATTGCTGATACGTTTTCTGCCGACCACACTGCAAAAGGATTGCACCCGTGTCCGGTCGGCATTGAATGTGCCGATGATGGCAATATCCACATTTAAAACCTGAATGACGGTCTTGCAAAAAGACTCCAGCCAATCTTGCCCCAGTTTTGGGACAGTGGCGTGATCAATCGTCGTCAAGCTGTAGAAGAGCTCCCGAGCGCTTTTCCCGTCGTCTTGCATGTCCAGCGAACCATATCGTTTGGAATCAATAGGATAGGCCAAGGTGATTGATAATCTCTTGATGGCCGGCAGGTTTTGGATTTGCCGGCCGATGCAAAAGCCCGGAAAAACAGGCATTTTTTGCTTTTCAGGAAAGTAAACCCAAAGAACCATAAAGAAATACGGCCCCTATCAGCAGAGCGTGGCGCATGCAAAAATGCCTTGAATTTGCGCCATTATCTGCGGGCTCTACGCCTTATTGGTGTGGCAATATCGTTGACTTTCCCGAAATAGGCGCTATATCTCGAAAATGCTTTTTTGATCTGTTTCGTGTTGATTGAATCATCACTTCCGAAGTGACTTCAAAATTCCCATACAGAATAAGAGCTATACGGACTGATCTCACACGGTGTGGGGTCGGGATTTATTTAATCTGTCTGAGGAAGATTTAATGACCACAGGAACAGTCAAATTTTTTAATATGAGCAAAGGCTACGGTTTTATCGAGCCCGATGATGGGTCTAAAGACGCTTTCGTTCATATTTCTGCCGTAGAACGTGCAGGTTTGACATCGCTCAACGAAGGCCAAAAGGTCTCTTATGAGCTTCAGCCGGGTAAAAACGGCAAGTCGTCTGCGGAAAACCTTTCGCTCGTCGACTAAAGAGATGTGATTTCGGCAGGCCGTTGGCCTGTTATTATAAAGTCACTTGGAAGGCCTCCATTTAATGGGGGCCTTTTGTGTTCCAACAGTCTTCCTTTGTTAAAAGTTGTTACTGCGCGGCGGCGCTATTTCCCCTAATATCTATATGGAAATCGGGAATGCGCGTCGGCTGGTCCAAGGCCTGTCATTCCTTTTTCTCTTTGCTTTAATCCGTTGGGGAGTTGGACGATGGCTTTTTATAAAATGATTTTTCTTTTTGGTTTTGTAACTGTTCTTTCGATGTCGGGCGCGTCGGCAGATGACACGCCGAAACTTCATCCGCTCGAAGCGGCCTGCGTGGATTACGAAATGAAAGGGCAATTCCTGAATGGCACCACAACCCGCTGTCATCGGAACTATGCCTACGAACAATATGAGATTCAGGATACCAAAGCGGGAATTGGCAATTTCACCCAGTCCCAAAAGCAACACAACATCACAATCGGCAATACCATTTACGCCATAGATCTTTCAACCAACACAGGCACAAAGACACAAAACCCGATGTATGACGGCCTTGTTGCATCTTTGGAAGGCCAGAATGCAGAGGATATGGCTGACGCTTTTGTCGCCGCGATGGGGTTCTCGCCCACCGGCGCCGCAAAGACAATCGCCGACACGGACTGTGATATGTACAGCGCTCCACAAATGGGAACGGTTTGTTTGACCGATGATGGATTGATGCTTGAGCAGTCGTTTATGGGTAACACGACGACTGCGGTCAATGTCGCGGTCGGGGATGGCGGTGAGGAGGCCAATTACACGCTCTATCAAAATGTCACAATCAATGACGGACCCGATCTGTCAAACGGGATCAATCTGCAAGACCTGATGAATCAGATGGGTCAGCAATAAGCCATTTTTCTCAACGACTTAGCCCCGGCGTCAAGCTGGGGCTGAGGTCTCTTCCGACGGCACCCAACGGCAATTCACGAATTGTTCGAGATAAATTTACTGGTTCGTGTGCGCGCACGACCGCTAAATCAAGATCGGCATTGTGATTTGACGAGTGGGCGGATGCCCAGAGGAGGTGGGGATGATGATGTTCGACGAAAGGTCGCTGGAGACCGTCGTTTTCTTGGCAAACGCCATCTTGTTTTTATTGGCCGCACTGGCCGCCTTTGCTCTCGTTTTGTATTTGCTTGACCGGCTGCAGTCCAAAAATGCAATCCGCCGCAATTTTCCCCTCATCGGCCGATTTCGCACCGTTTTTGAGTATCTGGGGGAGTTCTTTCGTCAGTACTTCTTTGCCATGGACCGCGAAGAATTGCCGTTCAACCGAGCGCAACGAAATTGGGTCTACAACGCGTCACAGAACGCAGACAATACGATTCCGTTTGGCTCAACGCGCGATATTCGTTCGCCCGGAACGACAATCTTTGTCAATTGCCCTTACCCCACGTTGGAAGAGCACGCCACGGAGTCAAAGCCGTTAACGATTGGTCCGGATACAGATAACCCCTATCACGCTCCAAGTTTCTTTAACATTTCCGGAATGAGCTACGGGGCTTTGTCAAAACCTGCCGTTCGCGCTTTGTCGAAAGGCGCCGGCGCAGCCGGATGTTGGTTGAACACAGGGGAGGGTGGACTCTCCGACTGGCATTTAGAAGGTAAACCCGACATCGTTTTCCAGATCGGAACCGCCAAATACGGTTTGCGGGATAAGGATGGCAAGCTTGACGACCGGAAACTCAAGCAGTTGGCCCAGAGACCCGAAGTCAAAATGTTTGAGATCAAATTGTCGCAAGGCGCCAAGCCAGGTAAAGGCGGTATTCTGCCGGGGGCAAAAGTCACGTCCGAGATCGCCAAGATTCGGGGTATTCCCAAGGGAAAGGATTCAATCAGTCCGAACCGGCATGTTGAAATCAATAACACAAAAGAATTGCTGCAATTCATTGCCAGAGTGAAGAAAGTCACAAAGAAACCTGTTGGAATCAAAGCCGTGATCGGCGCGACGGGGTGGCTGGAAGATCTGGCGGAAGGGATTAAGCAGAGCGACCCCATATCGTGTCCTGACTTTATCACCGTTGACAGTGCCGACGGCGGCACCGGTGCCGCTCCTTTGAGTTTGATCGATAATGTCGGTTTGCATATTCATGAGGCTTTGCCCTTGGTTGTCGATATGCTTGAAAATTTGGGTTTGCGCGATCGCATTCGAGTCATCGCGTCAGGTAAACTGACCACACCGGCAGATGTCGCTTGGGCGCTGTGTGTCGGCGCAGACTTTGTGGTCTCGGCGAGAGGCTTCATGTTCGCTCTTGGCTGTATTCAGGCTTTGAAATGTAACAAGGACACGTGCCCGACAGGCATCACCACACATCAGAAGTCACTCCAAAAGGGCTTAAACCCGAAAAACAAAGCGGTCAGGGTATCGAATTATGTCGAGCGTATGCGGGAGGAAGTTGGCATTATTGCCCATTCCTGCGGCGTGGGTGAGCCGCGGCAACTCAAACGTAAACATGCGCGTATGGTGTTGCCGGACGGATCGTCCAAACCTTTAGAGGACCTTTACCGCCGGGCTTAGCGCGCGGAATTTACAAAGCCTATACACAGACTTTTTGCGCGCTGAAACAATCTGTTTGCCACGCTATTCCAATTGTTCTAGATAGCCCAATTCGACAGTAAGCAACTTAATCGATTTGGAAGATCGGCCGTTCTCAAAACGCCGGTCGCGATCTGGCATGAAGAATTGGACCCGCCTATACGATCCGCTCACCGGTAAAGTCTTCGGTGTTTTCCTTTACTACGCCATACCGGAAACCATTGCGATTCTGGCTTTATCTTCGGCCAGCTTTGTGGACGCCATCTTCCTCGGACAATATGTGGGAGCCGGTGCTTTGGCGGCCGTCAATCTGTCCGTCCCCGTATTTGCCCTGGTTTATGGCCTTGGGATGATGGTGAGTATTGGCGGCTCTGTGGTTTGCGGAAAGCTTATTGGGGAAAACAAAACGCAAAAATCCAATCGGGTTTTTACCTCGACAGCGCTGGTGAGCCTCGGCATAGGAGCCGTGTTCCTTCTGTTCGGTCTTTTCTTTATGGGGACCGTTGTGCGTGCGTTGGGGGCAAGCGGCGAAGAGCTTATTGACTTGCTTTCGACTTATCTGGGCGTCCTTGTCTGGTTCATGCCTATTTTTATGATCGAATTGTTTTTGTTCTACTTTGTGCGTCTCGACGGGCAACCTGCCCTGGCCTCAGCGGCGCTGGTCATCGGCGCCTTGGTGAACATTGTGCTAGACTGGTGGTTGATCGGCGTTTTGGGCATGGGGGTTAAGGGCGCCGCTTATGCGACGGCGATGAGCGCCACCGTTGCTAGCTTCATATTGGTCTTCTACTTCTTGCTGGGTTGGTCGGGCTTACGGCTTGTGCGGCCGATGACCAATCTCAGATTCTTGCTTCGGGCTTATGCAAACGGGTTCTCAGAATTTGCCAATGAAACCTCTGTGGGCGTGACCACCTTTATTTTCAATTGGGTGATGATCACGCGGATGGGGGTCGAAGGCGTGGCCGCGCTCACAATTGTGAATGCGCTTTTGATGGTTGGTTTGATTGCAAGCTATGGAATTTGCGATTCACTTCAGCCGTTGATCAGTCAGAACTTCGGAGCGCGCAAAGGCCGCCGCATTTGGTCGTTTCTGCGCATTGCGGTCTATGCTTTAGCGGGGATCGGGTCCATCATGATTCTGATCATGTTGGTGATTCCGGATGTTTTGGTCGGAGTATTTTTGCCGCCGGGCGAGGGGGATACAGCTCGGATTGCCGGTGAGTTTTTGAATGTGCTTTGGATGGTTTTCATATTCGCCGGATTCAACATTCTGATTTCGGTGTATTTGACGTCCATGCAAAAGCCCGTTGAGTCTGCGTTTATCGCATTTTCGCGCAGTTTTGCTCTGCCAGCTGCATTTTTGCTTTTGCTGCCCATTTGGCTTGGTGATTTCGGCATCTATCTTGCTCTGCCCATGGCCGAGGGTTTTACGTTTTTGGCGGCAATGGCGTTGTTTCTGAGGAATAAGCCGTTCCGGCTGATCCGGCGTGAAAGCGCGGCCTTGCGACGTGAGGCGGACGCCCAGCGCTCTTTAGAGTGGGACGAAACGCCCGCTAAAAACTGATCATATACGCGGGCGATTTTCATCGGAATTGCAGCCGGATCCCAAGGTTTTCTGAGCCCTGGGATGCTGGCGGGCAGGCACCATTTGCGGTAAGATGTCCTTTGAATTGGTGACGTTCGATGACTATCTCCGGAAGGAGGTTTTAGGTTGTGGCGTACCGTGTTGAAGATCTCGCGACAAATCTTCGAACCGTGGCGCGCTTTGGTGAGCTCCGGGAAACCTATATCGCGTTCTACTTAGCCAATGGCCCCAAGATGATGAGCTATCATCATCTTCCGCCCCCGGGGGCAACAGACTTTGGCAATGCCATCACTATTGACACCTATGGGTTCCCCGATGAATGGGTCGATCGCTATATCACTGAGAGATTCTACGAGATCGATCCAATCCCCAAGCATGCTTTGTCCACCACCGAACCGTTTTGGTGGTCGGAGGCTTATGACTTTCCTGATCTGAAGCCCGAAGAAAAGGACTATTTGCGTGAGCTGTCGAAGGCAGATTTCGGCGATGGGCTCGCGGTTCCGGTTTTTGGGCCCTTCGGCAGAAGCGGCTATTTTGGACTTGGGTTTGGGCCAAAGACCGTTGAGCTATCGATTGCGGAGATCTCCACGCTTCAGTGGGCCTGCCAATTGGGCCACCTGAAATATTGTGAGCTATTAAGCGCAAAACTGCCCGACAATGTCTCTTTGTCCAGCCGAGAATGTGAAATTCTGTCTTGGGTCGCAAAAGGCAAAAGCAACACTGTGATTGCGGATATTATTGGCATCTCATCTTATACGGTGGACACCTATTTAAGGCGCATTTTTGTTAAGCTCGGTGTCTCCGATCGTGTGACCGCTGCGTTGCGCGGTATCGCGATAGGTGCCGTCGCAAACTGAGACTAACGCAAATCTCCTGACAGCCACAGATTCGCTTCTTCTTCGCTATGGGTCGCGAACAGGTCGGCACCGCGCCGCATGGCATAGACAGCCGCGACATTTTCGTAATGATCTTCGGGTGAAATGACCACGGCCAATTGTGCGCCATGCAGCATGAGCAGTGTGCCGACCCGGTTTCCATACTCAATCGCTTCGCCGATTCCTGTTCGTCTCAAGCGGCCATTTTTATGGATCAAGAATTGACGGATACCTTGTGAAATATGCGTCTTGATGAGTTTAAAGACGTCGTCATAGGAGCATTTTTCGGTATCGGGATTGACATCCAATCTCAGCCGACTTCCATCAATCGAATAATCTAACGCGTGCTCGCCAGCTTTCACGGTCAAGCCTCCAAAAAAATATATGCCCTTAGCCCGATGATATGCGCGTGAGGTCAGTGCATCACGGCAGCTGTCAGATAGATCAGACAGCGTGCTGTTTCATGTCCCTTGATTCAGGGACATGTGTCTGTTGCATGGTCTTTGTTTGGAAATCTGCTAAACGACTCTTCCGACTTCACAAAGCTGTGACGACAATTTGTCGCACTTGTCAGCGTGCGGAAGTAATCCCTGGTCCAACGCGAATCGCGTGTCACTAAAAAGATTTCAGAGAGATTTCGATCTCAGTTGGGCCGTCTTCCAAATTGATCTTGGTCTTGTCAAAGCTTGGTGGACCAAAGAGAACCGATGGGTTGTTCGAAAAGCCGAAGGGCTCTTTCGGGATTCCCAAGAAACGGGTGTCGAGTTTCCCATTCTCATTCTTGTCGTAAAACGTGCTGATCGCGTATTCGCCCGGGGTTAAATCCGCAAATTCAAATGTTAACGTATCGGATTCTGCCACCAATTGAGTGCTGTCAAAAACGGCCGTCTCAAGAAAGGATTCTTGGGAATTGAAGAGGGCGACTGCGATTTGGCCGATGCCGGGATCGGCTCTCGTAATCTGCACGGTCAAAGAAGCGGCTTCCGCCTGCGTTGAACATAAAAGTCCCACGAATCCCAGGCAGGCCAGGTGACCCCTCAAACTATCGCTGATCATTACTTATCCCTCTTGCTTCTGTGCCGCTTTGATGCCGCCCCCCGGCAAAACAAAGTCATACGCTTCCTCAAACAGGTCAGTCTTCATCACTTTATCCCAAAAACGGAAATAAAGTGCAAAATTCACGGCATAATTTTCATGATGTAGGTTGTGGTGGGCCGCAGTAATAAGGTGCCGGCCCACAAAGCCTTTTAGCCAGGAATCCGGCATCAATTCATACCCAGAATGGTTGAGGACGGCGCAGACCGTCATGAGTGTCAGGATGAAAAGTAGGGCTCCGATATGCAGTGGAATCAAAAAGACTAAAATTGGAAGAAAAATCGCGCCAGTGACGGATTCCGTGGGATGAAAGGAGAATGCAGCCCAGGGTGAGGTGGGGCGCGAGGCATGATGGACTTTGTGCATGATGGGAAATATCTGCGGGTGGTGCATCAAGCGATGAGTCCAATAAAAGTAGGTGTCGTGCAGGAAGAGGGTCACGACCACACTTATCGGAATATACGCCCATCCATAGTCGGCCACGTCTGTGTAAAGCAAAGTACCGCCATTTTGCCACACGGCAATGACCCAGGTAGCGGGTAGGGCATAGATGAAACAAGAGATAGCGGACCAACGAATCTCCTGAAGCATCGCGCTGTCTTTCGGCCGGGCCTTGGAAAGTTGACGCGCCTTGAGTCGAGGGCCGTCTCTGGTCAGCAGGAGGTAGTGAAAAAGTCCGGCAACGGCAAAGTACCTTAAGGCGACAATAAAGGTCAGCCCCAAAAAGGTGGTCATAAATACCAATGGGGTCATATGAGGTCTACACCGTTCGAACAGGACTAATTCCGCACAACTGAGGCATATTCTAGAGCAGGTGCGACGGCTTTGAAACACAAATACCGCGTAGCCAGAATGTGGTACCTTTGATAGTGTCCCGGCGTTTGGGTCGGCCAAGTGGGGCGCGGGGCCGCTGGTGTGCCCGGTCAAGGTAAGTTTATGACGGAAACAGCCGAGAAATGGGACATCGTTTTTGCCGGCGGTGGCCTTGCCAACGGCCTTCTGGCCTATCGGTTCCATCAGGTCCGGCCCGATCTCAACATATTGGTTGTTGAGCGGGAGACATCACTCGGCGGCAATCATACCTGGTCATTTTATGAAAGCGATGTGACCCCGGCGCAGAAGCAGTGGCTGGCCCCGTTCATAGTCCATTCGTGGCCGGACTATGAGGTTCGTTTTTCGTCTTATTCTCGCACCCTGCCGACAGGGTATTTTTCGATCACGTCGGAGAGGTTTCACACGGTTCTATCCGAAGCACTCGGGTCGCGTTTGGTTCTCGGCGCGGATATTCTCGAACTCAATCACCACCGCGTCGTATTGTCTGACGGCCGTATTCTGGAGGCCGATCTGGTCGTAGATGGGCGGGGGGTTTCAGACAGCAATCACTTGGTTCTCGGTTTTCAGAAGTTTGTGGGTTGGGAGGTTGAGCTCGACGCGCCGCACGGTCAAACACGGCCCATTATTATGGATGCCACTGTCGAGCAGTTGGATGGTTATCGATTTGTTTACACGCTTCCTTTTGACGAAAATCGGATTTTGATTGAGGACACCTATTACAGCGATGGTGCCGTGCTGTCCCAAGACAAGCTCAAATCTGAAATCCGAGCTTATGCCGATCGCCGCGGCTGGTCCATCAAGTCCGTTTTGCGTGAGGAGCACGGGGTTCTCCCGATCACTTTGGCCGGGGATATCCACCAATTCTGGTCAGAAGGAGATCCTGAGCTGGCACGAACCGGTCTGAGGGCCGCTTTGTTTCACCCAATCACGGGATACTCACTGTTGGAGGCGGTCCGATTGGCCGATCGCATCCCCGATGGGCCGGTTGATCAAATCAATCATCTCATCCGTAACTATTCCAAGGTCAGGTGGTCAGATTATGGATTTTACCGGCTGCTCAATAGGATGCTGTTTCAAGCGGCCGAACCCGGCAAGCGTCACAAAGTGTTTGACCGGTTTTATCGATTGCCGGAGGGCTTGATTGAGCGATTTTATGCCGGCCAATTGACATTTGCCGACAAAATCAGGTTGCTGGTGGGCAAGCCGCCGGTCCCTGTGTTTGCCGCAGTAAAATGCCTGTCGGAGAATCAGTTTTTGAACAATAGAACAAATCGGGGCATTCAACTTGAAGCATAGGGCTGCAGTTATCGGAACAGGGTTTGGTGGTCTTGCCTCGGCAATTCGGCTGCAGGCGGCCGGCTTTGATGTCACCATGTACGAAAAGCGGGATCGTCCGGGTGGTCGTGCCTATGTCTATGAAGACCAGGGCTTTACCTTCGATGCGGGTCCAACGGTTGTCACCGATCCCAGTTGTTTGGAAGAGTTGTTTGACGTTTCGGGCCGGTCTTTGGAAGACTATGTCACCCTTCAACCGGTTCAGCCTTTCTATCGTCTTTGTTGGGAAGACGGCTACGTCTTCGATTATACCAATGACGACGAAACCCTGTTTCGGCAAATTGCCGACAAGAATCCATCGGACCTCGACGGGTATAAGAGATTTCTCGATTACGCCGAAGAGGTCTTTGAAGAAGGCTATCTGAAGCTTGGGCACGTTCCCTTTCTCGATTTTAAGTCCATGCTTCGTGCGGCACCACAGCTTGTCAAACTTGAAGCCTATCGCAGCGTTTACAGCATGGTGTCGAAGTTTATCAAAGACCCTCAGCTCAGACAGGCATTCAGCTTCCACACGCTTTTGGTGGGCGGTAATCCCTTCACGGCATCATCAATCTACACATTGATTCATCCGTTGGAGCGTAAATGGGGCGTTCACTTTCCAAGGGGCGGAACCGGTGCATTGGTACAAGGGCTGGTGCGGTTGTTTCAAGATTTGGGTGGTGAAGTTGTTCTTTCCGCGCCGGTAAAAGAAATTGGCGTTTCAGGTGAGCAGGTGACGTCTGTTGTGACCCAAGACGGATCGTCCAGGCCCTATGATATTGTCGTCAGCAATGCCGACATTGTGCACACATATGAAAGGCTCTTGAGCGGCACGCCTCGCGGACGTGCCGGTGCCAGGTCTCTGAAGCGCAAAAGATTCAGCCCGTCGCTATTCGTCACCTATTTTGGCGTCCGCAAAACCTATCCTGACTTGCGGCATCACAGCATTTTATTCGGCCCCCGATACAAAGATCTTATTGGGGAGATTTTTAAGGGTCCGGAATTGGCGGATGACTTTTCGCTCTATCTTCACGCGCCCAGCGTTACCGACGACACAATGGCGCCGGAAGGGTGCATGACGTTTTACGCCCTGTCGCCGGTTCCCAATCTGGCAAGCGCCGATGTTGACTGGGACACAGTCGGTCCGATTTATCATGAACGAATCTTGGATTATCTCGATCAACGATATCTGCCGGGCCTGAAGGACAATCTTGTCACCACACATAGCTTTACCCCTTACGATTTCCAAACCGAATTGAATGCCCATTTGGGATCGGCATTTTCCTTAGAGCCCATTCTGACTCAAAGCGCTTATTTTCGTCTTCACAACCGCGACGCAAAAATCAAGGGGCTTTACTTTGTCGGCGCAGGCACGCATCCGGGTGCCGGCATTCCAGGCGTTGTCGGGTCTGCGAAAGCGACGGCCGGCCTTATCTTAGAGGATTACCAACCGACAAAGCTGGCGGTTTAGCTCTCATGGATTTGGTCGTCCAACAAAGCCGCGAGATTATCGAAAAGGGCTCAAAGAGTTTTGCGACGGCCGCGCGGCTCTTCGACACCAAGACTCGTGACCATGCAACCATGCTTTACGCGTGGTGCCGTTATTGTGACGATGTCATTGACGGTCAGGAGATGGGATTTGGCCAGAAAACACCCTCGAAAGAAACGCAGCAGGCCAGCCTTGAACGATTGTACACAGACACAAAAAGAGCCATGTCTGGTGCAGATATTACTGAGCCGGTCTATCTGGCGCTTCAGCGCGTCACCCAGGAATGTGAGATTCCCGAACAGCATCCTTTGGAGTTGCTTGAGGGATTTGCGATGGATGTGGATGAGCGGCAATACCTGTCGTTGGATGACACCCTGACATACTGCTATCACGTCGCCGGGGTGGTGGGCGTGATGATGGCGATGATTATGGGTGTACGTGATGCACAAACTCTACATCGCGCTTGCGATCTGGGCTTGGCCTTTCAACTGACCAATATCTGCCGTGATGTCATGGAAGATGCCTCGGTCGGCAGGATTTATCTGCCTTTGGATTGGTTGGACGAAGCGGGCGTGCCGCAAGATCCTTCGCGGTTTGTTGATCACAAACCGGCTGTCTATGACGTGGTGCGGCGGGTTCTTGCAGAGGCTGACCGATATTATGCCTCTTCTCTTGAGGGCCTGCCGTCCCTCAGCTTCCGTTCAGCGTGGGCAATTGCGGCAGCCCGAAATGTCTATCGGGAGATTGGGTTGCGGATCAAAGATCGCGGGGTGACTGCACTTGATAGTCGGTCGATCATCTCTAAGAACCGCAAACTGTTTTTAGCGGGGCTTGGTGGGGGCAGGGCGCTTATATCGCGTTTTGCACCGGGGCATCCCAGCGGTCGAGACAGGACCGATTTGTGGACGCGATCGACTCTAGCTTAAGAGCCTGCTTGTTGGCCGGCAATTCTTTGCAGCTCCGCTTTGAGATCGCGGGCAGGACTGGCGTATAGGAAACCGAATGAAACAGCGCCCTCCTTCGTGGAGACCGCATGATGCAGCTTGTGTGCCTGAATGATGCGCAGCATGTAGTCGCCTTTGAACTTGTAAGGAAACGACAGTCTTTTGTGAACGATCACATCGTGAAAGATGAAATAGATCAGACCATAGGTTAAGATTCCCAAACCCACCCATAGAGCCGGTCCGTAGCTATAGGTCCCGATGTAAATCAGCAGAATAGACGGCAAGCTAAAGAAGACAGCGAAAAGATCGTTCAGCTCGAACGTGCCCGTCCTCGGACGATGATGGGATTCATGTAATACCCAGAGCCATCCGTGCATGACATATTTATGGGTGAAATTTGCAACGCCTTCCATCAGTGCGACGGTGGCAAAGAAGATTACGGCATTCGTCAATATGTCCAACACGTTGGTCGTCCCAAAGTTACAAGTCTACTTTCACATCAGCATTTCTTAAGCGAACGGCGAAGGCTGATTATTGGTAATCGGCCAATTGCCGGTTGAGCTCGCCGAGATTCTCTTGCTGTGGAATTTTTTCCATATGCGAGGCAAGCATCATATGAGCCATTTGCGCAAAGGTGCGCGTGCTGCCTTCAAGAGATGAAACGGCGGCCATGGCCGACTCGACTTCGTGAACGGCTCTTTTCTCCGCATCCTCTAAACCCAAGAGCGAAGGGAAGGTCGCTTTGTCCAAGTCTTGTTGGACATCTTTCCCGGTTTGCACAACATCGCTCTTAACATCCAAAAGATCATCCAGAATTTGGAATGCGAGCCCCAACCGCCGTCCGAATTCGCGGACAAGATGCACCTTCTCGTCTCCCGCTTCGGCAACCAATGCGCCAATTTCTGTGGCGGCCACAAAAAGAGAGCCGGTCTTCTGTTCCTGCATCGTTTCCAGATGCGCCATATTATTGCCCGCCGCATCCACTTCTAGGTCGAGCGCCTGCCCGGAGGCTAGGCCTTCCAGTCCGACAGTGGTTGAGAGAACATTTGTAATCTTCATGCGTGTTTCGTTCGACAAATTCGGGGCGCGGGCAACCACGCCAAATGACTGACTCAAAATGGCAATCGCCGCCAATGTGGCAATATCTTCACCATAGCGAATATGGTTGGCCGGTTGACCGCGCCGCATCGTCGCATCATCCATAGACGGCAGATCATCAATAATGAGTGAGGCGGTATGAATCATTTCGATCGCACATGCCGGATCGATGGCTCTGTTTTCGTCCCCACCCAGGGCCATAGTTGTGGCGACCGTGATAATCGGACGAAACTTCTTACCTGGGCCCAAAAGCGAGTATCGGGCGGCATCCGTCAACTTGGACATTTGCTGTTGAGAGGATGGAAGCAACCTCTCCAGCCGGACATCAACCTTCTGTTTGGCCGTGCCAATTCTTGATATGAAATCTGCCCCTGCGTCCAGCATCCGTGCAATCTGCCCCTCAAGGGGCAGGCGGCCGCGGTGATCGCGAAGCTCAATTGCCCCTGGCTTCAATGTCAGGACAAACTATGCCCCAAGTTGCATCGGTTCGGAAGGCCAAATTCCCGGCTAGCTGGCTCGATGTCTGAGAGGCTGGTTTTTCAAGGAATTGCGCGACTTATGACATTTTTATAACGCGTAGGCTTGTCACAAAAACGCGTTCTGCGGCGCCCGAGGACATCGCCGATTCATGGCTATCCCCGACAATTTACCATCAACAGGATTTTCTCACTCTACACATCCGCTGTGCGCGGCGTCTTTGCCCCGCGGTCGAGTGTGTCCGCCATTTCATGATTGCGATCCCGGTGCCCGGCTTCATCGGCTCGAACCGCTAGAACAACATCGCGGAGCCGCGCATTCGGTTCCAGATCCCAATAGTCGATCGCGATTTGGGGCGCCAAGACATTCTCCAAATGGCCGGAATCGATTTCCTGTAAATACTGCGTGTAGCTGATGACGGCTTCTTCCTCGAAATATCCGACCACACGGTGTGCGGTTTTTGCGGAGATCAAATAGAGAAAGAAATAGACATTGTAGAACACCGCCTGCACGGCCATCACCAAGAACCGTTCAAAGAGAGTGGGTTGAGAAATATGTACAAACGTCATGAGGTGCATGCGCTCATTCTCGGCTTCGTCCAAGAGCTCTCGGATCCAACCCTGGTCGTCCCGGATGCGTCGCAGCGATTTGAGATGCTGAAGGAGACCGCCGACCATGCCGGGCACGGCGGCAACGGTTTCTAGAACGACGGCGCGATGGCCGTATCTTTTCTGAAAGAACAGATCAGCAAACAATCTGAGAAATTTGACAAACCCAAAAGCAATATAGTCGCTGATCCCTTCCGGGGTGTGGTGTTCCTGCGTTTCGATAGAAACGCTGCTCATTTCGTTGTTACGCATGGCATCACTCCTGACAGTGAACTCCCCCCATACGTGGTGATTAAGCAGTCAAAATACTAGCCGATGGGGCGATGGGATCCAAGTTGCGGCAGTGCATTTTACGAGGGTTTCCGGTAAGCTGCGTCTCTATGCCGCGCACACATTGACAGTTTAGCGCTCTCTAAAGGCTTGTGAGAAACCGCGATAGAGTGGTTTCAGCAAATAAGCCAAAATTGATTTCTCGCCCACATTCACGCTTGCCTGCACAACCATACCCGGCAGCAATCGGTTCATGCCCGGGTTTGGTCCGACATACATACGCTCCGGCTTGATCAGGGCGCGATAATATTGCTCGCCTTCGGGTGTTTGGAACGTCGTGGCAGACAGGCGTTCCAAAACACCGGGGACGCTGCCGTAAATCACGAAGTCAAACGATGACAGCTTAATGTCGACGTCTTGCCCCAATTGAACATGGCCGATATCCGCCGGATTGATTCTGGCCTCAATCATCAACTCATCATCAATGGGAACAATCTCAAGCAGTGTTTCGCCGGGCTGGGCCACGGCGTTGACGGCTTTCAAGGTCATAGCCTGAACAATGCCGTCAACCGGTGATGAAATTTCAAGCCGGTTCGCCAGATACTGCATGCCTTCTAATTGTTGTCGTACTTCGCTAAGTTCCGAACGCAACTCGCCGACACGGGACAAAGCGTCTGAACGACCGCTACTGTCAATTTCGCCAATGCGTTCGCGGGCTTCAGCGATGGATGATTGCACCGCATTGAGCAGCTCCATCGTCTCGTCAATTGATCCCCGGACTTGGCTTTCCTGTCTTTGGCTGTTGAGAAAGGACAGTCTTGTGCTAAGCCCTTTTTCAAACAACTCTGTTTGTGTGGCCAGTTCATCTTGCAGAAGCTCGAGATCGACTTGTAGCGATTTGACCTTGGCTTCTAAACGTTTCTCCTCGGAAAGTTCCTGATCCAACTGCCGTTGCAAGACGTCCCGCTCGCGCCTCGACGCATCGCGTTGATTGGTAAAGATGGCCGCTTGGTTCTCTTTTAAGCCGTTATAGCCGGTGACGATGTCATCAAATGCCGGCTCGCGATCCGACGCGATTGCGCGAAAGCGCTCCATTTCAAGCAAGATAGATGCCTGGCGTTCCTGTAATTGATCCAATCTTGACTGCGTCACGGTCGGCGACATCTTGAGTAAAAGGTCGCCTGCCTGCACAATGTCACCTTCGCGCACATGAATCTCAGAGACAATCCCGCCTTCCAAATGTTGGATGGCTTGAATCTCGGCTTTTGGGATCACCTTGCCTTCCGCGATAGCGGTCTCTTTGACTTGTGTAATGGCGGCCCAAATGAGTGCAGCGGAGGCGAGGCCGCAAATCGTGTAGACCAATGCCGAAGCAAGTTTCGGCGGCTCGCTCTCTTCCAATTCGATCGATTGGATCAGGTGCCTCGATTGAGCCTCGTCGATATTGACGAAGTTTTTCATGGACTCCACTGTGTCATCCAATCTCTGTTTGGCGCTCGATCCGGGAGACGTCTTGCCGGTCGGCTTTTCCTTATCGACTTTCATTTTTTGCCTCACTCATTTTCCCCAGAGCTGCCGCCGTATCCAGCGCAACATCTGGAGCACCCTGATACTCCACGACCCCTTGATTCATGACGATCACAGAGTCGGACATGCGAATATGGCTCGGCCGATGGCTGACCATAACGACAGTGGTCTTGCCTCTCAGAGCCTCCAGCAGATCCATCAATATTTTGTCGCCGGACGAGTCGAGAGATTGCCCCGGTTCGTCCAGAACGATAACAGGTGCGTTGCGGACAATGGCGCGTGCCAAGCTCAGTCTCTGCAGGAATCCAGGAGGAAGATCCTGCAGTTGCCCCAATCCAACACGCGTATCAAATCCTTCCGGCAGTTCGGCGATGACCTCGGAAAGCCCTGTCATCCGAGCGGCTTGTTCAAGTTCCGCATTGGTGGCCAGGGGATTCGACAGACGCAAATTTTGCGCGATCGAGCCGTAGAAAATATCCGGTTTTTGGGGGACATAGGCGATACGTTGCCGCAAGTCGACAGGGTCCATCTGGCGTAGATCAACGTTCGCCATTGTGATGGAGCCGCCCTGGGGCCGATAAAGTCCTGAGATGAGTTTAAGTATGCTTGACTTGCCGGAGCTATTGGCGCCGATGATGGTGACCAGTTGTCCTTGTCTAATTCTGAATGTTGTTCCAAGCAGCGCAGGGTCGCCGCCGTTTTGATATCGGAAGCTGACCCGGTTGAAAACGATGTCGCCGCGCAAGTCCCGGCTGACCAAATTGGAGCCGAATGGGAAGCTCTCGGATTCCAGCCGCATGAGAGCGTTGAGTTGTTTCAAGGAATTACTGATCTGATCCAGTTTTGAGTAAGCCAGGAAACTTGTTTGAATGGGCGATAGAACTCGCCATGTCAGGATCATGCTGGCAATCAGCGCGCCGATTGTCAGGGCGCCATTGATGACACTGAGGGCTCCCAATGCTAGCACGAGCAGGCCGGAAGACATGACGAGCCCATGTCCGATGGAATCCATCTTGGCATTGTAATTCTCTGCTTCTTCTTGAGCGCTTGTTGCTTGTCCGGTTGCCAAACGAAAACGATTTTGCCAAATGGCTTCAACGCCCATATCCTTGATTGAGCGCATCTTTGTAAGAGTTTCAACCATCAGGTCTTCTTGAAGAGCCGACTTGGCAGACGATATTCTCGACAGCTCTTTTGCTTTCGGCACCATAAAGACTGCCAGAACAAGGAAGCCGACAATTGTCAAAAACGGAACCAAGGCAATCCAACCGGCGATAAATGCAATAACACCGATGATTAGCAGGGTGAACGGAAGTTCCAGAACCGTCATGGCGAGAGGACCGGTGAAGAAGTCGCGCAGTGATTCAAACTCTTTGATGCGAGCCAATTGCGCACTCACGGCAGATCTTTCCGTAAACGCGGGGGGTAAAGAGAGTATTTTGCTGAAGGCGGCGCTGCCCAAAAGATAGTCGAGTCTGCCAGCAACAAATCCCAGAAGTCTTGACCGTATGAGGCGCAGCGCTAGGTCGGAGCTCAGCAGAATGACAATACCAATCAAAATGAATGGTAAGGTTTCGGTCGATCCGGCGCCGATCACACGGTCGTAGATGAACATGATGGTCAGCGGAAAAATAACGGCCAAGATATTTGTGAAAAACGACACCGTTAAAAGGATCGCAACAGATTTTTTGAATTGCTTCAGCGCTTTCCCGAACCAGCCGAGGCGCAGGAGATGAAGGTCTTTAGCTGCCTGTTCGGCGCGCGTGAAATAGTAGGCGGTTCCTAGCTGACCTTCCTTCAAATCGACGTTTTGATATGTGCCTCTCCGCCATATTTCGAGACCGGTTGCGGTTCTCCGTAAAATGGGAATAACTTCCTGTCCGTCCTCGCTCACAAAGAGGCAGGGGAGCAGGCGATCATCCAGTTCACTTGTCGAAATATTTTCCGGGTGACTTTGGAACCCCAGGCCGACGAAGATGTTCCTTAGGTCAATAAGGTCAATTTGATCGACAAAATGCGGAAGTGTTTCACAAATTTCCCGGGCATCTCCGGTCCAGCCTAGCCTTTCCAGAAGCGGCATCAAAGCACCGGCCAAACCGGGACTGTCATCCGATTTGCCGGACCCGGTGTCCATGATGGCACCCATAATCTTTTCGGAACCTGTATGAAATGCTGAGCTGCTCATTGTTCCGTGGTCCCGGTCTTACGGCTAATTGGCGATGTCTTCTCTGTTGAGTCTGTTGCGGCGTCGTCACCAACTGATTTTTGCGCACGCGCAATGGCTGACCGCTTGTTAACGTCCTCACTCAGCTCTTTTAGCTGCTGAAATGTCGACGTTTGCCGCGTCGGTGCCGCTTTGTCCTGCGGCATACGCTCGGTCAGTTTGCCGGACGACAAGATATAGACTTGGTCGCAAAGTTTCAGAAATGACGGCCGGAAGGTGCCCATGACGATGGTGCGGTTGTCCTTGATCGTCTCTAAGGCGTTTTTCAAGCAGTTGTCGCCATTTATGTCCAAGCCGCTATGTGCATTGTCAAAGAGGATAACAGGCGGTTCATCGATGAGGGCGCGCGCAATCGCAAATTGCTGTATCACACCGGCCGGAAGCGCGTTTACGGTGGATTCGCCCAATTGTGTCTCTAGCCCCCGCGGCAGTCTTTGCACAAAGGCGTCAATTCTGAGAAGTTTTAGGGTGTCTATCGCTTTGCGGACATACTCACCTTTCCGGAAGGATGTGACGTTTTCCAGTATGGTGCCATGAAACACTTCTCCATTCTCCGGCAAGTACCCTATTTGCTGGCGAACCTGTTGGAGAGGCAGTGTTTCGATGGGTTTTCCGTCAAGGAGCACCTTACCCTTCACCGGCTTAAGTGTACCGTTCATCAGGCCCAACAGCGTTGAAAAGCCGCAGCCATTTTCGCCGGTGACCCCGACAACAGAGCCGGAGCCAACCACAAGTGAGATGTCTTCCAGAACCCACGGAAGGTCATCGGCATAACGAAACCAAACGTTTTGAAGTTCGATATCGCCCTTGAGTTTGAGCTCAGTTGATGTGCTTGCACATTCGGGTTTAACCGACAGCACCTCCTGAAGTTCGGTCTGTGAAAGGCCGATACTCTGCATTCGAATCCAGAAATTGAGGCCGCGTAACACCGGTTGCAAAACTTTTCCGGTCAGCATGGTGCCGGCTGCGAGGCCGCCCATCGTCATCGATTGATCGATGACTAGAAAGCTTCCGAAGGCGACATAGGAAACCATGGCAAGCTGAGAGAAGGTTGATGCGATGTTCAGCCCCAGGGCGTTCAGTTGGCTAAGGTTGACAACTTCTTGGGCTGATCGTTCTTGCAAGCGTTCATACCGGCGCGCCATAAGACGTTCCATGCCCAGCGCCTTTACGGTGTGAATTCCTTTGAGTGTTTCGACCAAAAAGTTGTGGCGTGACTTGTCTGTATTGAGGTGCTTTTCGAGATTGTCGTTCAGGACTTCACCGATGAAGTATGCTGTGGCGATGAGCACCACCAGCAAGATTAATGGGACGAGCACCAATACGCCGCCGATAAGTGCGATTAATACAAGATAGATTGCAACAAACGGAAGGTCGATTGATAGAGTTGCTGCCTGTCCGGTGTAGAAGGACTTGATCGAATTTGTCGACTTCAGGCGATTGCTATAGGTGGAAACTGTCTCTTTGTTGAATTCCACCATGTCTGCTTTCAGAAGCGCGTTCATGGCTGCATTTTTGGTGCGATGTTCGTATCTTGCGCCAAAGGCTGAAAGGATACGGGCACGAAGAATTCGAAGAAGAACTTCACTGACGAGTGCGAATGCGACAATGAGAATAAGTGCGGAGAAGGTCTCAAGAGCAGCTTTGGGAAGAATGCGGTCGTACACTTGAAGCACGACGATCGGCAGAACAAGACCAAAGAGATTTATGAATAGGGACGCCATAAGGACATCCGGACGCCGCCAGGCCGCCAACAGCGCAAAATCATTCCAGTAAGGTTTCATTTAGAAAATGGGCCCGTTAACACTTACGCAACTCTCGCGCCCAATCTAAAGATCTGGTCTTGCGTTTTGGTAAACGGCGCGAACTTGCATTACCGCTGCGACTTTTAAAACGTCAGGGCATCCCACGATTTGCCCCAACTTTTCTCGATTTGCCCCGGTTAGTCTTACTCGCCGTTTACCAAGAAACTTTAAGGAACCTTTAGCTTTATCGTTCAGGTTTAGAAATGGTTTGCCAACCACGCCGCGCTGGTCACGCCTGGAGTTGAGTATGAGTTCCGATAAAGTCGATCGCCAATCCGGAAACGTTCAAAAAGTGACGGATAGGGCGCATGCTGACAGTCAAGACGCAACCAACAGATCGATATCTGACGTCGATGTCTTTGAGGGCGTGGGCCGTGCAGGTGACGCATCGGGATCGCTTGCGGTTAGCAGTGAATACACTGTTCTGCAGAATACCCATTTGGCAAAGGACGGCGACGTCAATCTGCGGTGGTTTGGCGATGAAGAGGCAACCGGACGCTTTACGCCCCAGGAAGACATCGGGATAGGGTCTGGTGCAGCGTCTCAGTCCGACCTAAGTGATGTTGATCAGCAATCCGGCTTTTTTCAGAAAATAGGCAATTTATTCAATCGTTTGTTTGAAACACAGGCTGCCGAGCCATCGCCGATTGAAAACTCCGAGCTGTCTCAATCGTTAAACTTGCCTTTTGCGCAACCGGACAACGCCGATATCGAAAAAGTCGATCTGGCCCAATCAGAGCCGGGTCCGATTGATCCGGGTGAAGATTTGATCTTTGTATCAAAGGTGGTGAACTCCATCGAAGACGAGGCGTCTGATGACGCAGATGGCTCTTCGGGCGGTGGCTCACCCGGTGTTGTGACGCCAAGCGAGCCTTCAGGCGAATCTGAAAATAGTGCGCCTGTGGCGGGAGATGTGGATCTCGGTGCGACCAATGAAGATACGGCCATCACGTTCAGTGAGGCCGATCTGCTGGCAAACAGTTCGGACGTAGACGGCGACTCACTGTCTATCGTCAATGTCTCGGTCGATTCCTCATATGGCTCCGTGGCCGACAATGGGGACGGGACGTGGACCTTTACGCCGGCCGCGGATTACAACGGCGACGATGTTCCGCTGACCTTCACGGTGGACGACGGCACGACGACGGATACGGCCACCGCAAGTCTCGATGTGACGGCTGTGAACGATGGACCGGTGGCGGGCAACGTCGACCTCGGCGCGACGAACGAAGACACGGCGATCACG